>Ga0210409_10001390_pt1 | contig 32013 bp, 24 predicted proteins | sample IncBWH17MmetaG_FD_161649 | JGI IMG/M metagenome (GOLD analysis project Ga0210409, IMG submission 161649) | Forest soil microbial communities from Barre Woods Harvard Forest LTER site, Petersham, Massachusetts, United States - Inc-BW-H-17-M | ecosystem: Environmental > Terrestrial > Soil >...
GCCGCGGGCGCGCGTACGCGCCTTCGCCAATATCGGCACTGAGCCGGCGATCATGCTGACCGGCCCGGTCGACGTCACCAAGAAGGTCCTGAAAAGAGCCGGCATGACGATTAACGACATCGACCTGTTCGAGCTCAACGAGGCGTTCGCCTCGGTGGTGCTGCGCTATCTGCAGGCGTTCGATCTCGATCCGGCGAAGATGAACGTCAACGGCGGCGCCATCGCCATGGGGCACCCGCTCGGCGCCACCGGCGCGATGATCCTCGGCACCGTGCTCGACGAGCTCGAGCGGCGCAACCTGGCAACCGCGCTGGTCACACTGTGCATCGGCGCCGGCATGGGGACCGCCACGATCATCGAGCGGGTGTGAATTGCAATCCGTAGCTCGAGGCTCGGCGCGAAGCGCCGAGCCTCGACGAGCGGTACGGACTGAGCAGCATCCTTCACGGCCGGCGCACCGCGCGGGCGCTCGGCGATGACGAACACAGAATTATGCCCAAGATCGACATCGCCAAAATCCCGATCGATGCTGGCTCGAACTATCCCGAGCCGCTCCGGCGAGTCGTCGCCGGCCGCGCGCGCAAGCGGCTCGGCAACGCGGCCGGCCTCGACCAGTTCGGGGTCAACCTGACGACGCTGAAGCCCGGCGCCGCGTCCGCGCTGCGGCATTGGCACCAGAAGGAAGATGAGCTCGTCTTCATCCTCGAAGGCGAAGTCGTGCTGATCGACGACAGCGGCGAGACCGTGCTCAGGCCGGGCGATGCCGCGGGCTTCAAGGCCAACGACCCGAACGGTCATCACCTCGTCAACAAATCGGGCCTCGATGCGGTGCTTCTCGAAATCGGAACGCGCTCGAAGCACGAGCGCGCCGAATATCCGGATGTGGATCTGCTGGTGATCCGCGACGACAAGGGCTCACGTTACACCCGCAAGAACGGGGAGCCGTACACTTGAACCGTTAGCTCGAGGCGCAGCCCTTGGCTGGCGGGCGTGAAACCGTGACCACGATCCGTGACTAATAATTGCTCGGCCCGCTTTGCGGGGCCGGACTGATACGACAGGGAGCGAAACATGGCCTTCACCAATTTCACCTTCGATGTCGATGCTGACGGCATTGCGCTCGTCACCTGGAACATGCCCGGCCGCTCGATGAACGTCATCGACGCGAAGGTGATGGAGGAGCTTGAGGCGATCGTCGAAAAGGTCGCGAGCGATGCCGCCATCAAGGGCGCGGTCGTCACTTCCGGCAAGGACACGTTCTGCGGCGGCGCCGACCTCACCATGCTGGAAAATCAGAATCGCACCTTCGCCGAACTGATAAAGACGCAGGGCCAGGAGGCGGCGAATGCGCGGCTGTTCGAGGAGGTCCGCAAGCTCTCGCTGACCTTCCGCCGCATCGAGACCTGCGGCAAGCCCTGGGTCGCGGCGCTCAACGGAACGGCGATGGGCGGCGGCTTCGAGCTCGCGCTCGCCTGCCACCACCGCATCGTTTCCGACAACGACAAGACGCGGCTCGGCCTGCCGGAAATCAAGGTCGGCCTGTTTCCCGGCGGCGGCGGCACGCAACGCGTCGCGCGCATGCTGCCGCCGGCCGACGCCCTGCAGTTTCTGCTCAAGGGCGACCAGCTCCGCGTCAACCGCGCCAAGGCGATGAAGCTCATCGACGAAGTGGTGCCGCCGGGCGATCTGGTGTCGGCGGCCAAGGACTGGATCAAGAAAGGCGGCAGCGCCAAGGCGCCGTGGGATGTCGACGGCTTCAAACTGCCGGGCGGGCCCGTCTATTCGAAGGCCGGGCTTACGTTCTGGCCGGCCGCCAACGCGCTCTACCGACGCGAAACCTACGACAACTATCCCGCCGCGCGCGCGGTCATCCAGGTGGTCTATGAGGGTCTGCAGCTGCCGATGGATCAGGCGCTGCGGGTCGAGTCACGGTACTTCGCGAAGATCCTGCGCTCGCCGGAAGCGGCGGCGATGATCCGCTCGCTGTTCCTTTCGATGCAGGAGCTCAACAAGGGCGCCCGCCGGCCGGCCGCCGTGCCGGCCAAGCCGATCAAGAAGATCGGCATTCTCGGCGCCGGCTTCATGGGCGCCGGCATCGTCTATGTCAGCGCGCTCGCCGGCATCGACGTGGTGCTCATCGACCGCGATCAGGAATCGGCCGACAAAGGCAAGGCGCATTCGCAGAAGCTCGCCACCGACCAGGTCAATCGCGGCCGCGCCACGGCCGCCGACCGCGATGCGCTGCTGGCGCGCATAACGGCTACTCCCGACTACAGCGGGCTGAAGGATTGCGACCTCATCATCGAGGCGGTATTCGAGGACCGCAAGATCAAGGAAGAAGTGATCGCCAAGGCGCAGGAGGTGATCGGGAACGAGACGATCTTCGGCTCCAACACCTCGACGCTGCCGATCACATCGCTCGCCAAGACTTTCAAGGACACGCCGCGCTTCATCGGCATCCACTTCTTCTCGCCGGTCGATCGCATGATGCTGGTGGAGATCATTCTCGGCAAAAAGACCGGCGACGCGGCACTGGCGGTGGCGCTCGACTACGTGCGCGCGATCCGCAAAACGCCCATCGTCGTCAACGATTCGCGCGGCTTCTACACGTCCCGCGTCGTCGGCACCTATATACGCGAAGGCCAACTGATGCTGACCGAGGGCGTGCCGGCGGCGATGATCGAGAATGTCGGACGGCTCGCCGGCATGCCGGTCGGTCCGCTTTCACTCACCGACGAGGTCGCCGTCGATCTCGCCTGGAAAGTGCTCAAGGCGACCGAAGCCGATCTCGGTCCCGAGGCGATCGACCCGGGGCAGAAGGCGCTGCTCGAGGAAATGGTCGAAAAGCGCGGGCGCTACGGCCGCAAGAACGGCAAGGGCTTTTACGATTATCCGCAGAACGGCCCGAAGCGGCTGTGGCCCGGCCTTGCCGACCTGCAAACGAAGAAGCTCGATCCGGACACGATCGACGTCGAGGAGCTTAAGCACAGGCTCTTGGGCATCCAGGCGCTCGAATCGGCGCGCTGCGTCGAGGAGGGCGTGATCACCGACATGCGCGAGGCCGACGTCGGCTCGATCCTCGGCTTTGGCTACGCGCCGTTCACCGGCGGCACGATTTCCTACATCGACGGCATGGGCGCGAAAGCCTTCGTCGATATGTGCAACAGCCTCGCCAAGCGCTATGGTAGCCGTTTCAAGCCGCCGAAGATTCTGCGCGACATGGCCAAGACCGGGGAAACGTTCTACGGCCGCTTCCCGCCGGAAAAACGCAAGGCGGTCGCGTAGCGGATCCCCAATTAACTAGACTCCCAATTAATCAGATGAACGGTGGGTAAGGTTCCCTTCGACCTAAAAAGTTCCCTCGCCCGCCGTTTTAATGCCGCACCCGCTTCCTATCGCTCCTGTGCTGGGGTGGGGATAGCGGGTGACATACATGCACGGGATTCCCACGCGACGAGAATTCACGGCCGGTCTTGCTGGTCTCGCGGCGGCTTCTCTCGCCGGGAGACGGGCGTCCGCGGTGGCGGCCGAGGCCGAGGCGCCTTTGCTCGCAGCGCCCGTGGCGCCGGCGTTGCGGGCGACGTTCGCGGCGTTCGGCCGCGAGCGGATCGACGAATACGATTGGCTCCGCGACCGCAACGATCCGCGCGTGATTGCCTATCTTGCGTCGGAGAACGCCTATGCCGACGCGCGTCTCAAGCCGATCAAGCCGCTGGTGGACGAACTGGCTGCGGAATTGAAGGCGCGTTCGGCGCACGCGGATGCGAGCGTACCGGCGCTCGTCAACGGCTACCTCTATGAGCGCCGCTTCGGCGAGGGCACGCAGTACCCGCTCATCGTGCGGCGCCGCGCGGTGCGCGGGGCCGAAGAGGAGATCGTGCTCGACGTCGGCGTTCTGGCCGCGCGCCATTCCCAGCAATGCCACTTCGGCGCCTGGGCCGTCAGCCCCGACAACACGCGTGTCGCCTTCACCGTCGATTTCAGCGGCGACCGCGAATTTCGCATCTTCGTGCGCGCGATCGCGGGCGGGGACATCGTCGATCAAGGTATCGAGAGCGCGGCCTCCGGCATCGTGTTCGCCGCCGACAACCGCACGCTCTTCTATGTGCGCAACGAGCCGCAAACCTTGCGCTCCTACCAGGTCTGGCGGCATCGCATCGGCAGCGCCGCGGGCAACGACGTGCTGGTCTACGAGGAGCGCGATCAAACCTTCAGCGCTTCGCTCGATCTTTCCAAATCGCGGAAATTCATCCTCCTCGACCTCGACGCCGAGCGATGGCGCGAATCCCGCTACCTGCCCGTCGATCAGCCGACCGGGGAATTCAGGGTCATCGAGCCGCGCCGGGGCGGCCTCGTCTATGAGGCCGACCATGTCGGCGACAAATTCTTCATTCGCACCAATCTCGACGCACCCGACTTCCGGCTGATGAGCGCGAGCGAGACGGCGCCGGCCGCCGCCCACTGGCGCGAGATCGTGCCCCAACAAGTGGGAAGGCATCTCACTCATTTCGAGGCCTTCGAGACCTTTGTTGCCGCCGACTTCGAAGACGAAAGCGGGACGACGCTGCGCGCCTACAACCTGCCGGACGGGCGCGAGATCGCGGTGCCGCGGCCGGCGGCCATCGGCGTTGCCTCGACCTCCTTCACCAACGACAGCGAAGCCAATCTCGATCCGGCCGCGACCGTGCTGCGTTTCCGTTTCAGCGGCATGCTGCAGCCGCAATGCATCTACGACTTCGACGTCACGACCGGCGCGCTGACCCTGCGCAAGGAGGACGCGGCGAGCCGCTGGTTCGACGGCGCGCGCTACGCCGTTGACAGCATCAGCGCGACCGCGCCCGACGGTGAGCATGTTCCGCTCACCATCGTCTATCGCAAGTCGGCGCGCCGGCTTGGCGGCAACCCGACACTGGTAGTCGGCTATGGCGCCTACGGGCTGAGCTGGCGCGCGACTTTCACGCCGTCCGTCTTCAGCCTGCTCGACCGCGGCTTTATCTATGCCATCGCACATGTGCGCGGCGGCCACGAGAAAGGCGAGCGCTGGTACGCCGAGGGCCGCTTGCTGAACAAGCGCAACACGTTCACCGACTTCATCGCCGCGACCGAGGCGCTCATGGCCAACGGCTATGCCGCTCCCCGCGAGGTGTACGCGCAGGGCGGCAGCGCCGGCGGCCTGCTCATGGGTGCGGTCGCCAACATGCGGCCCGACCTCTACGCCGGCATCGTCGCCGAAGCACCTTTCGTCGACGTGGTCACCACGATGTCCGACGCCGCGGTCCCGCTCACCACGCTCGAATACGACGAATGGGGCAATCCCGCGGTCAAGGGCGAGTTCGAGTACATGCTGTCCTACTCGCCCTACGACAATGTCATGCGGAGGGATTATCCCGCGATGTTCATCACCGCCGGCTTTTATGACAGCCAGGTGAGCTATGCCGAGCCGGCCAAGTGGGTCGCGCGGCTACGGGCGAGCAAGAGCGACGCGCGCGACCTCTTGTTCAAGACCGACATGGAGGCCGGTCACGGCGGGCGTTCGGGCCGGCTCGGCTCGATCGACGAGAGCGCGGAGATCATGGCGTGGCTCATCGCCCACGCCCGCGAGGGACGTCTTCCCTGAAGCCGAAGCGTCATCGGCAGCCGGATTGCTCTCGGGCGCGGCCCGCGTGTAAGGTCGCGGCCCATTTCGTCCGGTACCCGCATGGCGCGTGATCAAGTCGACCTGACGCCGATCGAACGGCGCGACGATCTCATCAACTGGATCGCTCAGGGGATCAAGCGGAAATCGCAATTCCGCATCGGCACCGAGCACGAGAAATTCGCCTTCACGCTCGAGGGCCGCCACCCGGTCCCCTACGAGGGACGACGCGGCATCGGCGCGCTGCTCGAAGGCATGCAACTGTTGCTCGGCTGGGAGCCGATCACCGAAGGACCGAACATCATCGGCCTGTTCGACGTGACCGGCGGCGGCGCCATCACGCTCGAACCCGGCGGCCAGTTCGAGCTTTCCGGCGCGCAGGTAGAGACCGTGCACCAGACCTCGAGCGAACTCATGGCGCACCTTGCGCAGGTGCACGAGGTCGCGCGCCCGCTGGGCATCGGCTTTCTCGGCATCGGCATGGCGCCGACCTGGACACGCGCCGAGATGCCGCAAATGCCGAAGGGCCGCTACAAGATCATGACCGCTTACATGCCGAAGGTCGGCACGCTCGGCCTCGACATGATGTATCGAACCTGCACCGTGCAGACCAACCTCGACTTCTCGTCCGAAGCCGACATGGTCAAGAAGCTGCGCGTGTCGCTTGCGTTGCAGCCGGTGGCCACCGCCCTGTTCGCCAATTCGCCGTTCACCGAGGGCAAGCCGAATGGCTTTCTCTCCTTCCGCGCCGAAATCTGGCGCCACACCGACAAGGACCGCACCGGCATGCTGCCGTGGGCGTTCGAGCCCGGCATGGGCTTCGAGCGGTGGGTCGACTACGCGCTCGATGTGCCGATGTATTTCATCAAGCACGGCGACGCGTATGTCGATGTCGCCGGTCAGTCGTTCCGCGATCTGATGAAAGGCAAACTCGCCGCCATGCCGGGCGCGCGCGCGACGGTCTCGGATTGGTCGAACCACATCAGCACGATTTTTCCCGAGGTGCGGCTCAAGCGCTACCTGGAAATGCGCGGTGCCGACAGCGGCCCGTTGCCTAACCTGCTGGCGCTGCCGGCCCTCTGGGCCGGCATTCTTTATGACGAGGTGAGCCTCGGCGGCGCGTGGGATTTGGTCAAACCCTGGACCGCCGAGGAACGCCAGAAGCTGCGCGATGCAGTACCCAAAGAGGGTCTCACGGCGGTCGTTCACGGCCGCGCGGTGCGCGAGATCGCAACCGACGTGCTCAAGCTCGCGCGTGCCGGGCTCGCACGCCGCCGCCAGCTCGATGCGTTCGGCCGGGACGAGACCCGCTACCTCGAGCCGCTGGAAGATCGTCTCGCGCGCCGGACGACGGCGGCGGAGGAGCTGCTGGCAAAATTCCACGGGCCGTGGGCCGGCTCGGTTGAGCCGATCTTCACCGAGCAGGCTTATTGACGCCGCGCCATCTTATTCCGAGACGCAGTGCCCGAGGCAACCCTCCCGGCTTCGCAGCAGCTTGCGGCGACCGCCTACTCGAGCCCGTAGAGCTGCCTCGTTTCGGTCAGCGCGTTCGCGCATTCGCCGGCGTTGCCTGCCGCGTCGGCCTTCTTGGCGCGATTGAGCGCCGCGATGCCGTCGGCATTCGCGTCGTTCAAGGCGGTCTCAACCGATTGCGGGGTCGGCTGGCGATGAAGCTGAGCGGCGACCGATTGTGGAGCGCTCGGCGCGCCCGCCACGCCGGGCTGAAGCGCTTGCGCGCTCCGGATTTGCGCTTCGACCTCCAAAATCTGCTTGGTGCACGGTCCTGCCTGCGCGGCAAGGACGCCGCCGGCGAGCGCTATGGCCGCCAACAACACGATGGATGATCGGTCCATGATCGAACCTCCGGGTTAGCACGACGTGAAAGTGGGAACCGACTGTCCGTAAAGATCATGCTCCGCTGGAGAAATCCTGAGCGCAATCGATTCAAGTTGAAGCGAGCGGCATCGGCAGATCGGGCCCGGTCAAGAAGTTGCGCGGGTCGCGCTCGTAGGCGACGCTGCCGAGCCGTTCGGACATGCCGTAGCGCGTGACCATCGAACGTGCGACGTCGGTGACGCGGCGGAGATCGTCGGCGGCGCCGGTGGACAAGTGCCCGAACACCGTCAATTCGGCGGCGCGGCCGCCGAGCAGCACCGACATTTTGTTTTCCAGTTCCTCGCGCGTCATCAGGAAGCGATCCTCGGTGGGCCGCTGGATGGTGTAGCCGAGCGCACCGACGCCTCGCGGAATGATCGAGACCTTGTGCACCGGATCGGTGCCGGGGATCGACACCGCGACCACAGCGTGGCCCATCTCGTGATAGGCAACGATCTCGCGCTCCTTCGGGTTCAGCAGGCGATTGCGTTTTTCGAGGCCGGCCACCATGCGCTCGACCGCATTGGTGAAGTCTTCGAGCGTCACCGCGTCGGCGCCGCGACGGGTGGCGAGCAGGGTCGCCTCGTTGACGAGATTGGCAAGATCGGCGCCGGTGAAACCAGGCGTCAGCGCGGCGATCTTCTCGGGATCGACGCCGGGCGCGAGCCTGGTGTTGCGGAGATGAACCTGCAGAATGGCGACGCGCCCGCGCTTGTCCGGCCGGTCCACCAGCACCTGGCGGTCGAAACGGCCGGCGCGCAGCAGCGCCGGGTCGAGTATTTCCGGGCGATTTGTGGCCGCAAGGATGACGAGGCCGCTGCGCGCGTCGAAACCATCCATCTCGACCAGAAGCTGGTTGAGCGTCTGCTCCTTCTCGTCGTGGCCGCCATAGGGGCCGAAGCCGCGGGCGCGCCCGAGCGCGTCGAGCTCATCGATGAAGATGATCGCCGGCGCCTTGGTACGCGCCTGCTCGAACAGGTCGCGCACGCGCGCGGCGCCGACGCCGACGAACATCTCCACGAACTCGGAGCTGGAGATGGAGAAGAACGGCACTTTGGCCTGCCCGGCGACGGCCTTGGCGAGCAGTGTCTTGCCGGTTCCGGGCGGCCCGACCAGGAGGATGCCTTTCGGCATCCGCGCGCCGAGGCGGCCATACTGTTGCGGATTTTTCAGAAACTCGACGATCTCGCGCAGTTCGTCCTTGGCCTCGTCGACCCCGGCGACATCGTCGAAGCGAACGCCGGTGTCGGCCTCCACGTAGATCTTCGCCTTGCTCTTGCCGATCGACATCAAGCCGCCGCCCAGGCCCTGGGCCACGCGCCGCGACAGGAACATCCACACGCCGAAGAACAGCAAGGCCGGAACGACCCAGGAAAGGAGATCGGTGACCAGCGTGCTTTCCACTTCCCCCGTAAAGGTCACGCCGTATTTCTGCAGCTCATCAGCGAAGCGCGGGTCGACGCGCGTGGTCACGAACTGGGATTTGCCATTAAGCGGTTCCTTCAGCCGGCCCTGGATGTAACGGTCGGAAACGCCGACCTCAGCGATCTTGTGGTCGCGCAGCAGCTGCTCGAACTGGCTATAGGGGATGGCGGCGACCTTCTGCGCCGTGGTGTAGAAGTATTGCAGCGCCAGCAGCCCGAGAATCGCGGCAATCCAGTAGCCGATGTGGAAACGGGTCTGCCGGCTCATATTCTTCATCGGCATGGCCGGAAACCTTCGCGATCATCCCCTCCAGGCGCAATCACCGCTTAGGTAGGAGCGCGCCGGGCGTTTCGATAGGCGGCAATCGTCGTCCTGGGCGCGACGGCGGCTGGGGGCCGGCGGCTCACGCCCGGACGATGTCGGTTTGCGAAAGATCGTGGCCCTTGAATAGAAGCCGGGCGCCATGCGCCTTGGCGCAGGCAAAGGAGAGGCAGTCGCCCACGTTCAGGTTGGCCGGCGCGGCACGCCCCTTCCCGTATCGCTCGAACGCCTCGACCGAAGCACGCGCGATGTCCTCGGTGATAGGTACGACCTTGATCTCGGCCTCCCGCAGCAGCCGTGTCACCAGCTGATCGGCGACCGTTGGGGTGAGGCCGAGCTGCCCGGCTAGCCGTATTGAGGCCTCCAGAATGACGTGGCCGGCCGAAATCCGCTCGCGGTCGGCCTCGAGCTTCGTCGCCAGGCTCGCCGCGTCCGGCTCGGCAATCAAGATCGCAACGACGGCCGAGGTGTCGACGAAGATCACGGTCGGCCCCAGAGCGCATCAGTGTCCTGCGCCGTCATCGGCCGGCGGCGGCGTGGATCGCCGAGACGCCGCGCGTCGGCGGCGATCTCGGCGAGACGCTCGGCCAACGGTCGTTCTCCGCGCAGCAACGCGCTCTCAAGGGCGTCAATGACTGCCTCCGTCATGGAAATCCCCTTCCGCTCCGCCAGGCGGCGGGCAAGCTTTGCGGCTCGGTCATCTCGAATGTGCAAGGCCATTGACGTATATGCAATATGTGTAGACGTATATCGTTACTGCATATACCAAGGACAAAGATGCCGCAATGATGCAAATCGGGAGTCCCCACGCCGAGAACATCAAATTGTCTTGGTTCGGCTAATACTCTGATCGGCGATTTGCGCTACACTCCTAGTTGCGTGCTGTTGTGGGGTTGCTTGGGGGTGCGGGCCATGCCGAGCCGTCGTTCGGTTGTTGCTGGACTTTGCGCTGGTGGCTTGGTTGCGGGCCTTTGTGGCTGCGCCACTGCTCCGCAGGCTAGGACCGTTGACCCCGCTTATGCCCGTACGGTGGTGAGCTCCCAATTCCGCGAGCCGCCGGGCACCATCATCGTCGACCCCGGCAATCACTTCCTCTATCTTGTGCAGAACAACGGCCAGGCCGTTCGCTACGGGGTCGGCGTCGGCGGCGAAGGGTTCGGCTGGTCGGGCACGGCGACCGTTCACACCAAACAGGAATGGCCCGACTGGTACCCGCCGCCGGAAATGCTGGAGCGAAAGCCCGAAATCCGCCAACACATGGTCCAGTTGCCGAGCGGACTTGGCATGCACGGCGGGCCCGACAACCCCCTTGGAGCGCGCGCTCTCTATCTGTGGCACGGGAACAAGGACACGCTGTACCGCATCCACGGCACCAATGAGCCGTGGACGATCGGCCAGAACGTCTCCTCGGGCTGCATCCGCCTGACCAACGACGACGTCGCCGACCTCTACGGCCGTGCGCCGGTCGGCGCCAAGGTGGTGGTGCTCGCCACCGGGACCCCGACCGCTGCCGCATCAACGACCGCTTCTCTCGCGCCATCGCGGCGCCTGCAGGCGCCGCCCCTCGTGCGTTGAGTCGCGGCGCGATTGCGGAGGGTGCGGCGACCCTGGGTTGACCCGCCATTGCCGGCGGTTCGTCGCGACTTCCTCGGATGCCGGTGAACCGGGCCGCCAGCGCGTCCCTGACTACACTGCGACCTTGTGGAGGAAGCCGTCGATGCTGCCGCGGAGGCTGTCGGCCGCTTTCTCGACGGCCTGCGACGCCGCCAGCACCGTATCTGCCGCCTTGTGCATGTCAGCGATGGCGCCGGAGACACGCTGCAGCACGCCGACGACCGATTTCGTGCCCGAGGCCGCGGCCGCGACGTTGTCGGATATTTCGCCCGTCGCCGCGTTCTGCTGCTCGACCGACGTGGCTATGGCCCCAGTGAATTGCTGAATTTCCTGCATGCGGCCGGTGATGTTGCCGATGGCGCGCACGGCGCTCTGCGTCGAGGTTTGCACCGCCGCGATCTGGCTGCCGATATCGTCGGTCGCCTTTGCCGTCTGCACCGCAAGCGCCTTCACCTCGGAGGCGACCACGGCAAAACCCTTGCCGGCCGCGCCGGCGCGCGCCGCCTCGATCGTGGCGTTGAGCGCCAAAAGATTGGTCGGTCCGGCCACGCTCTGGATGAGCTTGACCACGTCGTCGATCTTCTGCGCCGCCTGCGCCAAGTCGGCGATGTCGTCGTTCGTCGATTGCGCCTCGGTCGCCGCGGCGCGCACCACTTCGGCGGCGCTCGCCAACTGACGGTTGATCTCGGCGATCGATTTCGACAATTCACCGGCCGCCGTCGCGGCGACGTCGACGCTGCCGAAAGCTTCGCTGGAGGTACGCACCGCGCCGGCGGTCTGTGCGGTCGTTTCTTTTGACGTCGCAGACAGGGCCATTGCGGTCGATTTCATCGCGACAACGCTGGCCGCTACGGTCTGCAGAACGCCTTCGACGCTCTCGCGGAACCAGGTAATCGCCTCATCGACGGCGGCACGGCGCGCCTGCTGCTCGCCAAGGAGGGTGCTTTGCCGCTCCGCAGCCCGGCGCTCGGTGATGTCGTCGTGGGTCCCGACCCAGTATTTGCTGCCGGGTATCGCGCGGTTGACGATCGATATGGCGCGCCCATTCGGCGTTTCGGCGACCATGCTGAGCGCCCTGCCGGCGGCCATGGCTTCCACGACATCAGCGCAATAACGCGCCGGATCGGCCTGCAGCGAGCCGGTTTCGGCCCGGTAGCGAACAATGTCGGCGAGCATAACGCCGGGCTTCACCAGGCGTGGAGGCAGGCCGTACATGGCCGTATACCGGTCATTGCAGATGACCAGACGGCCAGCGTCGTCGAACATCACCACGCCCTGGTCCATATTGTCCAAGGCGATGCCGAGCAGACGGCCTTTGTCGTCGACCCGGCGGTCGGCAAGCGCGCTGATCAAGCTCACGCCCAATATCGCGACCGTCACGCTGGCGACGGCAATGGCGAGCAGGCCCGGTGACAGGGAGAGCTCGGTGATCGTGCGGGTGGGATCGGGAACGACTTCCACCGCCCCCATGGCCGTGAAGTGATGCGAAAGGATGGCGAGCACGAACAGGAGGGCCGAAGCCCATACCGCGCGTACGCTCTGCCAAGGCACCGCAACCATGAGCGCCGCCATGCCCAGGACCATCCCCAGGACAATGGACGCGGCGACGAGAGCAAGGTCCCAATGGATGTGGCCGGGCAGCTGGAGCGCTTCCATGCCCAGATAGTGCATCGCGGCAACACCGCCGCCGATGATCCCGCCGCCGATTGGCGCACCCCAGCGTCTTGGCGTGAACACCGCGACGGCCAACCCGATAGCCGTGATGACGCCGGCGGCGAGCAGCGACACGATCGTCAGATTGATGTCATATGCGACCGGCATTCCGGGCTGGTAAGCCAGCATCGCCAGAAAGTGTGTCGCCCAGATGCCGCAGCCGGTCGCGGCTCCCGCCGCCGCGAGCCAGACCGTGCGGGCACGCCCCTTGGTCGAACGCGCCCGATGGAACAGGGTGATCGCTGTCAGGCTCGCGAGGAAGCAGACGACGCCGGCGACCGCAACCAGGCGCCAGTCATGCTGCGTCGTCAGGCAGTCGAGAATCCGAAACAACCGTAGCTCTCGTCAGGCTGTGTCCAATCTGCCTATTGGTTAGTCAACATCGTTATACGTTTCCTTAATGAACACAGCCGCGCTTTACGCGTGACGCATCTCGCGCGCTCCGTTGATTGCGCCGACCGCTTCAGCGAGAGGGCGATTGCTACGCGCTGCCCTGCGTAAACGCGCGATTCGCCCGCCGCTGCCGGCGGCGCCTTGCGATCGCCGATCGCCGAAGTTCCATGAATTGCGCGCTTTGGAGCGCATGAAAACATGGTATCGTCAGCCCGGTTCGGCGGCGGGGGGGCCGGTTCGTGGCGGGGCGGACCTTCAAGGTAATCCTGATCAAGCCGTCGCATTACGACGCCGACGGCTACGTGATCCAATGGTGGCGGTCGCTCGTTCCCTCGAACAGCCTCGCCAGCATGTATGGGCTGATGGCCGAATGTGCGGCTGCGAAGTCGCTCGGTGACGACGTCGATATCGACATCGAGGCCTATGACGAGTGCAACACCGTCATCGACGTCAAGGGCGCCATTCGCAAGATCGGCAGTGCCAAATCCGGCTTCGTCGGTCTCGTCGGCGTGCAGTCCAATCAATTTCCCCGCACGCTCGATATCGCCCGTGAACTCCGCGCCGCCGGGGTTACCGTGGTGATCGGCGGCTTTCACGTGAGCGGCTGCCTCTCGATGCTGCCGGAGATGCCGGACGATCTCAAAGCGGCGCTCGATCTCGGGGTCATCCTGTTCGCCGGCGAAGGCGAGGGCCGCGTCGCCGCGCTGCTGCGCGAGATCGACGGCGGCAAGACCAAGCCAATCTACAACTATCTGAGCGACATGCCGGAGATGGCGGCGGCGACGCTGCCGATCCTGCCGCGCTGGGCGGTGACCCGCGTCGCCGGGCACTATACCAGCTTCGATGCCGGCCGCGGCTGTCCGTTCCAGTGCAGCTTCTGCACCATCATCAACGTGCAGGGGCGCAAGTCGCGCTACCGCACGCCCGACGACGTCGAGGCCATCGTGCGCGCCAATGCGGCGCAAGGCATCACCCGCTTCTTCGTCACCGACGACAATTTCGCGCGCAACAAGAACTGGGAGCCGATCCTCGACCGCCTGATCGAGCTGCGCGAGCAGCACGACTTCAACATCAAGCTCCTGTTGCAGGTGGACACGCTCTGCCACCGCATTCCGAACTTCATCCCGAAAGCGGCGCGCGCCGGCTGCACTGCCGTGTTCATCGGCCTCGAGAACATCAATCCCGAATCGCTGATGGGCACGAAGAAGCGGCAGAACAAGATCTGGGAATACCGCGACATGCTGCAGGCCTGGAAGAAGGCCAAGGTGATGACCTACGCCGGCTATATCCTCGGCTTCCCGACCGATACGCCGGAATCGATCGCGCGCGACATCGAGATCATCAAGAAAGAGCTGCCGATCGACATTTTGGAGTTCTTCTTCCTGACGCCGCTGCCGGGCTCGGAGGACCATAAGAAGCTGCTGATGCGCGGGGTGCCGATGGACCCCGACATGAACAAATACGACCTCGAACATGCCTGCACCGCGCATCCGCTGATGGCGCAGGAGACCTGGGAGCGGGTCTATGCGGACGCGTGGCAGCAGTACTACACCGACGAGCACATGGAAAAGGTGATGCGCCGCGCCGTCGTCGCCGGCATCAGTCGCAGGAAGCTCCTCGACTCGCTGGTGTTGTTCTCCGGCGCCGCGCGCATCGAGGGCGTGCATCCGCTGCAATTCGGCTACGTCCGCCGCAAGGTGCGCACGCAGCGGCGCTACGGCATGCCGATCGTCAACCCGCTGGTGTTCTATCCGTGGCGCGCCTACGACGCGTTGCGCGCGGCCGGCCAATGGCTGCGCCGAATGTTGCGCTATCGCCGCATCCTCAAGCGCGTGGTCGCCGATCCGGCCACGTACACCTATTTTGACGAGGCGATGCAGCCGGTGACCGGCGATAGTCCCGATCATTTCGTCGAGGTCTTTGCCGACAAGATTCCGAAGACCCACGGCGCGCCGACCCCCGTCACACCGCCGCGCCATGTGGCGGACGCCCCGCAGCCGGCGATGGCTAAGTGAGAAACGGCGCGTGCAGACGCCGAGGCGGAGCGGCGGCGGCTTCAGTGCGGCGGCAGGCGATAAGCCTTGCGTGCGGTTTCGCTGAACAGCGCGGCCTTCTCCGCGGCAGTATAGCCCTGCGCCAGGCGCTTGAACGCATTCCAAAGCACCGCGTAGCTGCAACTCCCCTTGTCGACCGGAAAATTGCTTTCGAACATGCAGCGGTCGGGTCCGAAGGATTGGATGCAACGGTCGACGTAGGGGCGCCAGGCGGCGGCAAGCTCCTCGGATGGCGGCGGCTCGGCACCGCGATGGAAGCTGAAGCCGCCGAGCCGCATGGCAAGGCCGCCGAGCTTGACGACGATGTTGGCGCAGGCGGCGATGCGGTCGATCGCCCGGCACCAGTCGGCATAGACCTCGTCGCGTCGTCCCGCGAAGCGGCCGATGCCGATCGGCCCGCCGACGTGATCGAGAGCAATTCGCGTCCCGGGAAAGGCGCGCGCCAGATCGGCTACCTGATCGAGCTGGGTGTGGTACGCCCACACATCGAACGAAAGATCGGCGGCTTCGAGACAGGAGAAACCCTGGCGAAATTCCGGCCGCTGGAAAAGGTCCGGCGGCGGCGCCCGCGATGCCGACCGTATGCGCTCGTCGGCGTCCCACGCCGCGATCTGGCGGACGCCTTTGAAGCGCCCGCCGCCGGCGGCGACGTGCCGGCTCAGAACATCGGCGGCCTCCTTGCCGAGCCGCAGATCGACCATGCCGACGATGCCGGCACAGGCGCGCACGTCGCCATAGCCGCCGCTCGCCGACATGGCGGCCACACCGTTGACGAATTCGGTCTCGCCGAGCGAGCGCAGTTCGCGTGGCCCATCGGCCCGGTACATGGCGAAACACTGAACGAAGACCGTCTGCCGGATGTTGTGGCCGCTTTGCAGATCAGCGAGCAGGTCCACAAACAGATAGCGCCACTCCGGGAAATCCCAGAGATGGTGGTGCGGGTCGATGATCGGCAGATCAGGCTCGAGGATGTCCTCGACGCGCCTGGCCAGCCAGTCGGGCCGCACGCGCAGGAAGTGGCCGTCGTCGTCATCCGCCATGGTGCGCTGCTCCGCCGGCGGCCGGCGCGATGCCGAGATAAGCGTGACGCACGCGGTCGTCATTGAGAAGCTCGGCGCCGGTACCTTGCATGACGATGCGGCTGTTTTCCAGCACGTAGGCGCGCGTGGCGAGCTTGAGCGAGAGGACAACGTTCTGTTCGACGAGGAGACAGGTGATCCCCTCGCTGTTGAGCTCGCGGATCGTATCGAGCACCATACGAGCAATATTGGGCGCAAGGCCAAGCGAGGGTTCGTCGAACATGATAAGCTGCGGCGCGCCCATCAGACAGCGCGCGATCGCGAGCATCTGCTGTTCGCCGCCGGAGAGCGTGCCGGCGGGCTGCCGCGCCCGCTCGGCAAGCACGGGAAACAGGCGCAGCACGCGCTCGCGGTTCTTGCCGCGCAGCGCGCGGGCGCGCGGCAGCATCGCCCCGATGTCCAGGTTCTCGGCCACCGAAAGCGTTGGAAAAACCTGCCGCCCCTCCGCCACCTGGCCGAGGCCGAGGTCGCAGACGCGATGGCTCGGCCAGCCGGAAATGTCGACGTCACGAAAAATCACCCGGCCCCGCACCTGCCGCTGCATGCCGGCGAGCGCGCGGATGAGCGTGGTCTTGCCGGCGCCGTTGGCGCCGACGATGGCGACGATCGCGCCCTCTTCGACCTCGAGCGATACGCCGTCGAGCGCCTGCAGATCGCCGTAGAAGACGTCGAGATTTTCGACGCGTAGCATCACGCCCTCTCATCGTATCCCTCCCCTTTCGGGGAGGGGAAGGGGTTGGGGGTGGGGGTCGGGAGGAAATGTGCGCGCTTCGACGCCACCAGAGAAGGACCCGATCCGAGGCCGTCAATGCTGTCGCGTCGACTCCCGGCCACCACCCTACCCCCCCTACACGTGGGGAGGGAATCGCCGCGGTTAGCGCTTTGCCTCCTCTAGCAAATGCCCGCCGTGGCTCGACATCAGATAACACGGTGCCGCCCCGTCAGACGAGCGAAACGCGCCTTCCCGTTTGGACGGCGAGCTACGCGGACGCGGCGACGGTCCCGGCGCGGCCGAGATAGGCGTCGATCACGGCGGGGTGCTTCAGCACCGCCTCGGGAGGCCCTTCGGCGAGCGTGCGGCCGTAGTCGAGCACATGGATGCGGTCGGCGAGATCGGCGACCATCTGCATGTCATGCTCGATCCAGATCATGGCGATGCCGAGCTGATGCTTGATGCGCAGGATGAAGCGCGCCAAATCCTCGCGCTCTTCGCGGTTCAGTCCGGCAGAAGGCTCGTCGAGCAGAAGCACCGCCGGCTCGAGCGCCAGCGCCCGGGCGAAGCCGACGAGTTTTTGTGTCCCGAACGGCAGGCTCGCCACCGGCGCGTGGCGGTAGCGCTCGAGCTCGACGAATTCGACGATCGCTTCGACGGCGGCGCGATGTTCGACCTCCTGCCGGCGCACGCCCGGCAGGAACAGCATTTCCGCAAGCGGGTTGGTGCGGATGCGGGCATGGCGGCCGGCGAGCAGATTATCGAGCACGCTCATCTGCGGAAACAGCTCGCCGTGCTGAAAGGTGCGGGCGACCCCGAGCCGCGCCACCTCGTGCGGCGCCAGGCCGGCGATGTCGCGCCCGCGAAAGCGGATCGCGCCATTGCCGCGATAGATGCCGCTGACGCAGTTGAGCACGCTCGTCTTGCCGGCGCCATTCGGCCCGATCAGCGCCAGAAGCTCGCTGCGCTCGACCGCGAGCGTGATGCCGTCGAGCGCGACGAGGCCGCCGAACCGGAGCCGCAAATCCTCGACCGCAAGCTCAGCCATACCATCTCCGGCTGCGCCGATACTGCTTGACCGCGCGGTAGCTCGCGCGCGCGCCGCCTTGCGACTGGCCGAGATAGAACTCCTGAATGTCGCCGTGCGCGCGCAGTCGCGCGCTGTCGCCGTCGAGAACGCAGCGGCCGTTCTCCAGGACGTAGCCGTAATCGGCCACCGCCAGCGCCGCGGCGGCATTCTGCTCGACCAGCACGATGGTCAATCCGAGATCGCGGCGGATCTGGACCAATCGCGCCATCAGTTCTTCGACGATGGCGGGGGCGAGGCCAAGCGATAATTCATCGACCAGGAGCAGCTCCGGGCGGCAGACGAGCGCACTCCCAAGCGCCAGCATCTGCCGCTCGCCGCCGGAAAGGAGACCGGCGGTCCGGCGGCGCAGATCGGCGAGGCGCGGAAATGCACCATAGACGAACTCCTCGCTGGCGCTTCGTCCACGCGCCGACGGCGCGAACGGCGCGGCCAGATTCTCGGCCACGGTGAGGTTCGGAAACACCTTGTCGCGCTCGGGCACCAGAACGACGCCCAGGCGCGCGATCTCGTTGGGCGGCCGGTTCTCGATCCGCCGTGCCTTGAAGGTCACGCTGCCGTCGGTAACGCGGGCGTCGTCGATGCCGAGGAAGCCGGAAATCGCCCGCAGGGTCGTGGACTTGCCGGCGCCGTTGGTGCCGAGGACAGCGACGATCTGTCCCGCCTCGGCGGCGAGACTGATCCCCTGCACCGCGGTGATCGTGCGGTGATAGACGACCTCGAGCTTGTCGACGCGCAGCAGGGGGGCCTCGTTCATCGGCGCGTGCCCGCGACCGGCCGATACTTGAACGGCCACAGCAAAAAGTAGTTTTGCAGCCGGCGCCAGATGCCGACCAGCCCGAGCGGCTCGAAAACGAGAAACAGGATCATGACCACGCCGAAGGCGGAATAGTCGATCGCGAACAGCGACCCGGCGTAGCTCTGCGCGTGCGGCAATCGCATGAGCAACGCCTCGATCAGGTATGGCAGCAGCGTCACGAACAAGGCGCCAAGCAGCGCGCCGAGCAGCGATCCCATGCCGCCGATGATGATCATGGCGACGTACTGGATCGACAGGAACAGGGAAAACGCCTCGACCGAAACGAAGCCGCGATAGTAGGCGAACAGTGCTCCCGCGAGCGACGCGAGGGCGGAGGAGATGACGAAGGCGAGGAGCTTGTAGCTCGCGATGCCGATGCCGAGCGCTTCGGCGACGGTCTCGTGGGCGCGGATCGCGCGCCAAGCCCGCCCGGTGCGGCTGCGCAGGAGGTTGGCGCAGATCAACGACGTGGCCGCGGCGGCGGCGAGCAGCACGAAATACCAGCCGCGGGCATTCTTGAGCGCGAAGCCGCCGATGCTCGGCGCGTCGATCATGATGCCGGTGGAGAAGCCGCGCCTGCTCTCGTACTCGCCGCCGAGATAGGCGACGACGAAATAGAGCGCGAGCGTCGACACTGCGAGATAGAGTCCACGCAGGCGCAGCGACGGCAGGCCGAAGATAACGCCCAGAACAGCGCCGACCAGCACCGCCGCCGGCAGCGTGAGCCAGAACGGCGCCCGCACTTCGCGGACCAGAATGCCGACGGTGAACGCGCCGGCGGCGAGGAGACCGGCGTGGCCGAGCGAAATCTGCCCAGCATAGCCGGTCAGCAGCATCAGCGACAGCGCGCCGATGGCGGCGAGGAACGCCTGACAGGCGAGATCGAGATAAAAGGCCCCGGCGAAGAAAGGAAATAGCGCGAGTACGAGCGCCAGCGCCGCCAGCGCCGCGCCTTCGAGCCGCGTCTGGATGAGCGCGAGGTCCTGCGCATAGCCGGTGCGGAAATAGCCGCTCGCCCGCGGCGCGTTCCTAAACACGGTCGAGCTCCTCGCGGGTGCCGAGCAATCCCCACGGCCGCACCACGAGCGCGGCGATCAGCACCAGGAAAGGGACGACGTCAGACAGCAGCGGATCAATGTACTGGATCGACAGCACCTCGGCGGCGCCGACGATCAAGGCGCCAAACAGCGCGCCGAGCAGGCTGTCGAGGCCGCCGACAAGCGCGGCCGGAAAGGCCTTGAGGCCGATCACGGCCATCGAACTGGTCAGCCCGGAATCGAGCGCGATCAGCATGCCGGCAAGCGATCCGGTCAGCGTCGACAGTCCCCAGGCGAGGGCGTAGACCGCGTGCAGGTTTATGCCGCGCTGGGCGGCGAGCAGCGGATTCTGCCCGGCCGCGCGCATGCGCACGCCCCAGCGCCCGAACTGCAGGAACAAAAACAGCCCGCCATAGCTGAGCGCCGCAGCAACGACGATCAACGCGGCGAACAGCGAGATGCGGCCGCCGCCCGGCAACAGCAGCGCCGGATTGGCAAGCGCCAGCGCCTGCCCGGGATATTGCTGCTGCGCCGACCAGATGAGGATCATCAGGCCCTGCAGCAGGATGCCGAGCGCCACAGTCGTGAGCACGGCGGCGAGCACCATCTCGCCGGCCATCTTGCGCATCAGGAACACGTAGATGAGCACGCCGACAAGCAGGCTGAGCACGATGGCCACGGCGATGGCGACAAACGCATTGCCGGAAAAGGCGGACGCCGTCGTCAGCAGCAGATAGGCGCCGAGCATCATCAATTCGCCATGCGCCAGATTAAGTACGCGGCTGACGCGATAGATGAGCACATAACCGCAGGCGATCAGCGCGTAGATGGCGGCCAGCACGACGATGTTGACGATGAGCTGCACGCAGCGGGTTCCTTGGTAGCCCGGATGAAGCGCCAGCGAAATCCGGGAGCGGCTTTCAGGCGCAGGCACCGTCCCCGGATTTCACTTTGTTGCATCCGGGCTGCAAACTAAAAAACTGTGGCTGCGTTGACCACAGACCGCTCGCTATTTCACGTCGTAGGAGAACCAGTCCTTGACCAGGGCGACCTTCGAACCGTCCCAACGGTAGACGCGATAATATTGCCGGGTACGGAAGTGGTTGTCCTTGGTCCACTCGATCGGACCGCCGCGCAGGCCTTTGAGATCGACCTTGAGGTTTTCCATCGACGCCTGGACCTTGGCGGGTGTTGCCGCGGGGCCGGCGCCCTTGAGCGCCGCTTCCACTACCATGCCGGCAATCCAGCCTTCGGTCATCTGGTCGGCGGGATATTTGCCGCCCGCCTGCTTCACCGCTTCGGCGATCTCATTGTGGATCGGCAGCGCGTCTTCGAACAGCGCGTTGGCGCCGATGACGTAGAGCTTCGCGTCCTTGATGCGCTTGAGCTCGTCCTCGGCCTCGATATGGGCCCAGGTAATGTAGTCGCCCGACCAGCCGAGGCGCCGCAAAGCTTCGAAGGTGCGCACCTGGGTCACCCACGGTGCCCAGGAGAATACCCAGTTCGCGTCCGCATCCTTGAGCTTGGTCGCGAACGGCGTGTAGTCGGCGGTCGGTGGCGGAATGACCTCCTTGTCGACCGCGACCATGCCGAGCGCCGGAGCCTGGCTTTCGGCAAAGTCCATTTCGCCGCGCGAGAGCGGAATGGCCATCGCGGAAAAGCCGATCTTGACCGGTTCTTTCGCCTTCTCCTTCACGAACGCGAGCGCAGCGCGGCTGTCGTAGGTCGCGGCAAAAGCGGTCGTGCAGAACTCGCCTTCCTGCGCCGGCGGATAGACGTCCTTCGGGCATACCGAGCTTGCGAACATCAGCGGCACGCCGGCGGTCTTGGCTTCGGCGATGACCGGGGCGTAGGTGGAGGAGAGGCTGGCGTTGAGCAACAGCACCGGATTGTCCTCGGCCAGCAATTTCTTGGCGTTGGCGGCGGCCTTCGACGGCTGCGCCGAATCGTCCTCGATGGCGAGCCTGACCTTCTTGCCGTTGACGCCGCCCGCCGCGTTCACCCGCTCGAGATAGAGCCGCAGCGCCTCGACCGCCGGCGCGTAGGTTGAAGCCGGCGGGCCGGTCAGCGCGGCGGTGATGCCGACGACATACGCGTCCTCGGCCGATGCCGGCGCGGACAGGCCAGCGGCAAGCGCCGCGGCGATCATGATCGATGGACGCATGGACTTTCCTCCGTCGTTTCGTCATTTCGTCTTTTCATCTCCCACCGGCGCGATCAGGCGCGCAACACCCCGCCGATTTCTTCCGCCAGCAGCCGCTCTTCGCGGTCGTCGTACATCGCCTCGACCAACGGCTTGAACCGCTCGTACATCAGGGCGCGCTTGACTTTGCGGGTCGGCGTGACCGGCTCGCCCTCTTCCTCGGGATCGAGCATCTTGGGCAGGACACGGAATGCCTTGATCTGCTCGACGCGGGCGAGTTGCGCGTTGGCCTTGTCGATCTCGTTCCGGATCAACTGCTGCACCTGCGGGTTCTGCGCGAGACTGGTAAATCCAGTATAGATGACGTCGTGGCCGCGCGCCCAATCCGAAACCGTGTCGAAGTCGATTTCGACGAGGGCGGAAACATATTTGCGGCCGTGGCCGAACACGGCGACCTCGGCGACATACGGCGACGCGCGCAGCGCATTCTCGATGAACGAGGGCGACAAGGTCTTGCCGCCCGCGGTCACGATGAAGTCGCGCGCCCGGTCGACGAGCCGCAGCGCTCCGCGTTTGTCCCATTCGCCGATGTCGCCGGTGCGCAGCCAGCCGTCGGCGATCTTGACCGCTCGCGTTGCTTCGTCGTTGCGCCAATAGCCCTCGAACAAATCGGCGCTGTGAACCAGGACCTCGCCATCCTCCGCCAGGCGAACGTTCCAGCCCGAAGGCGGCGCGCCGACATTGCCGGGCGCGGGAAACGGTCCGCGCTGGCCGCTGACGATCCCGCCCGCGGCCTCCGTTTGACCGTATATTTCGACGACGTTGACGCCGTACATTTGCCAGAGCGCCATGCTCTCCGGCGACAGCGGCGCGCCGCCGCAGATGACCAGTTCCAGTTGATCGAAGCCGAGCTTGTTCAGGATCGGCCGGAACACGAGGGCCTGGCCGATTGCGTAGGGCATTCCCGCGAAGCCGGAGCCCCCGTTCCAGCGCCGGCGCACATGCCGGCGCGCCAATTGCATCGCCAGCGCGTAGCTCGCGCGCTTGAGCTTCGACGAATTGCCGATGCCGACCAAGACCTGGGCCGCGAATTTCTGCAGATAGCGCGGCACCGTGAACAGCACCGTCGGCGCCACCTCGAATATCGTCGCCGCAACGTCCCCGGCGTCGTCGCCGAAATGCGGAACGAGCTGCGAGATCATCGGCAGCGTAATCGCGACGTCGCGGCCGAGAATGTGACAGAGCGGCAGATAGGCGACGGTGCGGTGCGACTTCTCGCGCAGCGTTCGGTAGTGCTCCACGAGATTCCCCGCCGCGGCGAGATGCTTGCCGTGGGCGACCAGCGCGCCTTTGGGATGTCCGGTCGTGCCGGAGGTGTAGACGATGAAGGCTGGGTCTGCAGGCGACAGGCGCTGGACCCGCCCCTCGAGCCAATCGAGCTCACCCTCGGCGCCGGCCAGCAACGCCCGATAGCTTCTGAGCTTGGCATGGTCATAGCTGAACATCGCGGAATCATCGATGACCACGATGTGCCGCAGGTCGGGCAGCTGCTCAACGAGCGGCAGAATCCGGTCGGCGTATTCCTGGCCCTCGGCGACGAACAGGACGGCGCTGCCGTCGCGCATCTGATATTCGACTTCGGCGGCGGAGGCGGTCGGATAGACGCCGTAGACGATCGCGCCGAGCGATTGCGCCGCCAGATCGCAGATCACCCATTCCTCGCAGCTCTCACCCATGATGGCGATGCGCTCGCCCGTCTGCAGGCCGAGCTCGGCAAACGCCTTGGCGGTGCGCGCGACCAAAAGCGCGTAGTCGCGCCATGTCCGTTCACGATAGATGCCGCGATGCTTGGAGCGGAAGGCGACGCGCTCCGGGCAGTCATGCGCCAGCGCGCAAAGGAGCGTCGGCGCCGTCGTTCGCCGCAAGGCGTCCGCAGTAACCGCAATTGCTCCCACGGCGCTGCCCATGATCGAGCGTTCCCTTTCGTCACTATAGCCGGCGGCTCTATCGAATTCTATCGATTGATTGAATTTTGCGGCGCCTGTTGGTGCTGCGCGCGCCACCGGCGACCGGCGCCAGACCGGCGAGGATCAGCTTGGTGAATTCGCTGCCGATCCGCTCAATTGACGCCTTCTCCTTCCCGTACCAACCGGCGACGGCGTTGGCCATACCGAGAATCGCGAGCGTCGCCAGCCGCGGGTCGATATCGGCGCGAAACCTTCCCTTGCGCGCCCCCTCGCGGACCACGCGTTCAAACAAACGTTCGATGGCGCGCGACCATTTGCCCACGCGCCGACGGCTCTTGTGCGGCAGGAACTGGCGCTGGGTCAAAAACACCTTGACGAAATCGCCGCGGTCGAGAATGGGCGAAATATGGGCGCGTACCAGGCTGGTAAGCTTCTCTTCGGCGCTGCCCGGCCCGGCAGCGATCGCCTGAGCGGCCTTGAAGAAACCCTCGACGCCGCGCGTGCAGACGATTTCCAGCGCCACCTCCTTGGAGGGCAGATAATAATACAGGCTCGCCTGGCGGATGCCGATGCGGTCGGCGATGTCCTCTGTCGTCGCGCCATGATAGCCGTGCTCGGCAAAGACGCGAGCTGCCGCATCGATGATTTCGGGGGAACGGCGATGAGTGTTTCGCGAGCCGGCGCCGAGGACGCCCGGCGCGCGCGCGGCAGCACGCCGCGCCTTGCGTATCTGCGGGCGGCCGGCGGCGGGGGCGCTTGCCTTTCGCGAAGACGATGATTTAGGTTTCATCTATAAATCTATAGAATAATTTCGCCCGGGAGGATATCGATGCTCGCGCGCCCCAATGGCCGGCCTCCATTCCGCGCCGACCACGTCGGCAGCCTGTTGCGGCCACCCGAACTGCGGCAGGCGTACAAGGACCACCAGGCGAAACGCATCGACGGGGAATATTTTGCACAAATACTGGATCGCTGCATCCGCGACGTGGTTGCGCTGCAGGAAGCGGCGGGCTTTCGGGTAGTCACCGATGGCGAGTTTCGGCGCGGCTCGTATTGGGGACGCTTCGTCGAGCGGATCGAGGGTTTCGTGATCAGGCCGGCGGCATTCAAATTCCGCGACGACCACGGCCACGAGGTCGACTTCACGGCGACGTATGCGGCGGGCAGACTTTCCCGTTCCAAGCCGCTGGCGCTCGATGAGTTCGTTTTCCTACGCGACGTCGCCGCGGCAACGCCGAAAATCACGTTACCGGCGCCGTCGACCATGCACTTCTACCGCTGCACGGATTTTGCCGACGCCGCCGCCTACGCCACGGCCGAGAGCTTCTTCGCCGACCTCATCCGCATCTATCGAGAGGAGATCGCCGCGCTTGCCGACGCCGGCTGCCGTTACATTCAGCTCGACGAGGTAGCGCTGGCGCTTCTGTGCGATCCCGCCATTCGGGCGAAGGTCGAGGAGGCCGGCGCCGAACCCGACCGGCTGGTCGATCTCTATATCGAGACCTTGAACGCAGCCCTGTCCGGCGCGCCGCCGGACGTGATCTTCGGCATCCACATGTGCCGCGGCAATTTCAAGGGCCACTATCTCGGCAGCGGCGGCTACGAGTCGGTCGCCGAGCGTTTCTTCGCCCGCGCCCGCGTCAATCATTTTCTGCTCGAATACGATACGGCGCGGGCCGGCGATTTCCGCCCGCTGCGTTTCGTCAAGGACAAGGGCGTCGTGCTCGGGCTCATCAGCAGCAAGACGCCGGCGCTGGAGAGCATCGCCGACCTCAAGCGCCGCGCCGAGGAAGCGGCCCGGTACATCGATCTCGACCGGCTCGCCATCAGCCCGCAATGCGGATTTGCCTCGACGGTCGCCGGCAACCCGATCACCGAAACGGATGAGCGTGCCAAGCTCAAGCTCGTCGTCGATGCCGCCGAGGAAATCTGGCATTGACCGACGCCGCCGTCGCTCGCGGTCGCGGCCCCGCAGGCCGCTCGGCCGCCTACACCGCCTCGGCGCCGAGATAGGACTGCACGACCGCCGGATCGCGCACGATCGCATCGGGCGTGCCCTCGGCAATGGCGACGCCGTGATCGAGCACGAGCACGTGCGAGGCGAGCGCCATCACCGCGCGCATCACGTGCTCGATCAGCAGGATGGTCAACCCGCCGTCGCGATTGAGCTCGCGCAGAATCGCGACCATGCGGTCGGTCTCGGTCGGCCGCAGGCCGGCCATCACCTCGTCGAGCAGCAGCAGCCGCGGCCCGGTGGCGAGCGCGCGCGCGACTTCGAGCCGCTTGCGGTCCGGCAGCGTCAGCGTCGAGGCGAGCCGCTGGCGCTTGTCGAATAGGTCGAGGCGCCGCAGCAGCTCCTGCGCCCGCTGTCGCGCGGCGCCGACATCGTGCCGGTGCAGCAGCGCGCCGATGGTGACATTGTCCTCGACGGTCAGCGCCGGAAACGGCCGCACGATCTGGAAGGTGCGGGCGACGCCGCGCCGGCAGACGGCGTCCGCCGACAACCCTTCGATCGGGTTTCCCGCAAAGGTGATCGCGCCGCCGTCCGGAGCCAGCGTCCCCGCGATCATGTTGAACAGCGTGGTCTTGCCGGCGCCGTTGGGGCCGATGACGGCGAAGATCACGCCCGCCGGCACGGCGAAGCTGACATTGTCGACGGCGGTGAGGCCGCGAAAGCGCTTGCTCACGCGCTCGAGCGTGAGGAGCGCGGTCATGGCTTGCGCTCCGCGACGCCAAGCCGGCGCGCGAGCGGCGGCCACACCCCATCCGGCAATGCCACGACCACCAGCAGCAGGCACACGCCATAAAACACCTGCTTTGCTCCCGGCAGTTCGAGGCCGAAGGCGCCCATCACGGCATTGAGCGCTTCCGCCAGCCCAGTAAGCACGAACGCTCCGAGGATCGGCCCGAACAGCGTGCCGATGCCGCCGATGATCGGTCCGAGGATGATCTCGATCGACCGGGAAATGCTGAACACCTGCTCCGGAAACAGGTTGTTGTAAAAGAATGCGTAGAACACGCCGGCAAACGAGGTGACGGCGGCGGAGACCATCACCGCGTACATCTTGTAGCGGAAGGTGTCGATGCCGACGGCGCGCGCGGCTTCCTCGTCCTCGCGGATGGCGAGCCAGAAATAGCCGATACGGCTGCGAACGAGGAAGTGGCAGAGCACGAAGACGAGCGCGGTCGCAGCGAGGATCACATAGTAGAACATCGCCGGCGCGCCGCGCAGCAGCCACAGGTCGTTGTGCTCATATTGCGTGACCGGCAGGAACAGGCCGCTCGAACCATTGACGAAGCCCCAATTGTCGAAGCCGATGCGGGCGAACTCGGCGAAGGCGATGGTCAGGATGGCGAAATAAACGCCGGCAACGCGGAAGCGGAAGGCGAGATAGCCGATGACCGCGCCGCAGGCGGCGGCGAGGGGAATGGCGGCGAGGAGGCCCAGCCATGGGCCGACGCCGAGCCGGGTGAACAGCATCGCCGCGACATAACCGGAAAGCCCGACATAGAGCGCATGGCCAAGCGAAAGCTGCCCGGCGAAGCCCATCATGACGTTCCAGGCCTGCCCGGCATAGGCGAAATACAGAATGAGGATGAGGACGGTGAGCAGATAGTCGTTGACGAGCCATGGGGCGGCCACGAGCGCCGCCAGCAGGAGAGTGAGCAGCGCGGCGCGGCGGCGCGAGAGCCCGGCGGACAGGCCCGACATCACGCTCGCCTCATCACGCCAGCCTCCGGCCGAGAATGCCCTGCGGGCGAAACAGCAGCACCAGCACGAGAATGGCGAAGGCGAACATGCTCTTGAGCGAGGGCGTGAACAGCAGGCCGGCGAGCGCCTCGGTGACCCCGATCAGCACGCCGCCGACGAGCGCGCCGGGCATCGAGCCGAGCCCGCCGGTGATGACGATGACGAAGGCCAAGAGCGTATAGCCCGGCCCGAGCATCGGCGTTGGGTCGATGAGCAGCACCAGCATGGTGCCGGCGGCCCCGACGCAGGCCGCGCCAAGCCCGAAGGTGAGCGCGTAGAGGTGGGTCACGTCGAGCCCGACCACGAGCGCGCCGGTGTAGTTGTCGGCGCAGGCGCGGATCGCCTTGCCGACAGGGGTGAAGCGGAAGACGGCGAACAGCGCGGCCGTGAACATGATCGCGGCGGCACCGGCATAGAGCTTGGCCGCGTCAACGATCAGCGGGCCGAGCTGGAAGCTGTCATAGGCGTAGGAGGTCTGCACCGACCGCGCGTCCGGGCCGAACATGATCAAGAGCGCGTTGGCGATGATGATCGCCAGCGCCACCAGCAGCAGAAACTGGCTGTGCTCGGGCCGGGTGATGAACGGGTTGATCAGCGACGCCTGCAGCGCGTAGCCGAAAGCGAACAGCACCGCGGCGATCGGCACCAGCATGATCAGCGGGTCGAGATGGAACCAGGAGAACAGCACCACGGCGATGAACATCGCAACCGTCATCATCTCGCCATGGGCGAAGTTGACGACGCGAACCACGCCGAAGATGACCGAAAGCCCGAGCGCCATCAGGCCGTAGACGAGGCCGGTCAAAACGCCGCCGACGGCAACATTCAGGTAGACGGCGAGCGGCACCAGCGAAGCCCGCAGTTCATGCCGGGCGGGCGGCAGGCGGCGACAATGTGCGGCCTGATTTGCGGGTCATTGGCATTCCCCCATCGTTGTCGATCCATCGCGGAAGCACGCAGGCGCGCCGCGCGCCCGATCATAGTCGGTAAGGCTCAAGGTAAGCACATTGTTGTCACAGCCAATAAGATTTGCATAGCAAGGCGCCTGCAAAGACACGGCGTCGATGGCTTACTTCGCCCGCCCTCCCGTTTCACCGTCGCGAAAACCACTCCCATGCCGACCAACACGCCAAATCGGCGTGCATCAAACGCATGCTGAGAGCGGGCGCGATTGAACCGTCGTCGCAAATTCAAGGATCATGGACGCCCGCATCGGGCAGACAACGCTGTCGACTGCTTTTTGGAAGCAGCACGACGGAGCTGTCGTTCTGCTGCCGGTTTCACAGGACCTCACGATTTGTGACGAATCATTTGGTTGATGCTGCAGGCGTCGCGTGGCGTCACTGTTTCCTGATTTCTCGTCCTAAGCAATCGGCAAGCTGAAAACCTCAAACCAAGCGGTCGCAGACCAGAAAAACTGTTGTATCGCGAGCACGCAAATACCAAAGAAACATTGTCGGCCCAGGGAGCGCCACCTAGCGGCTGTCATCGTTGTTGGATCGCCGGCAACAAAGTTCAGTTGCACGACGCTCTCGAAATCAAGTTTGTTGCAATTGGGACTGATCGAGCCGCGTTCGCTGCGACAAGACAGCCACAGTCCATGCTCAAGCCACATTGTTCTTGCCAACATGGGCCAATGAGCTAAAATCGTTGTCGTAGTGAGCGAACTTGGTTTGGCACTGCAACTACGCATCGCACAGAAACGCCGGCTGAAAGCGACCGCACATGGCGGTGGTGAGAGTCGGTTGCCGAAATTCGGCGAGGTCACGGAGCTGGTGAGCGGCAGTCCGTGACCTGATGGTCACCGCCTCGGGAGGAACAGATGGTGAATGTCCGGGTGAACGGACAAGAGCGAGCATTCGATGGCGATCCATCGATGCCGCTCATGTGGTTCTTGCGCGACGAACTTGGTTTGACTGGAACGAAATTCGGTTGCGGCGCTTCACTTTGCGGCGCCTGCACCGTCCATATCAACGGCGAGGCCATCCGCTCCTGCGCCATCGTCATGTCGGACGTCGCGGGTAAGTCCGTGACCACGATCGAGGGCCTCGATCCGAAGGGTCAGCATCCTGTGCAGGTCGCCTGGCGCGATCTCTCGGTACCCCAATGCGGCTATTGCCAAGCCGGGCAGATCATGCAGGCGGCGGCGCTCCTCGCGAAAACCCCCGCTCCGAGTGACAAGCAGATCGACGATGCCATGGCTGGCAATATCTGCCGTTGCGGCTGCTACCAGCGCATCCATGCGGCCGTTCGCGCCGCCTCGAAAGGGGCCTGACATGACCTACCATCGCAACCAGCAAAATCTCGTGATCGCCAACGTCAGCCGCCGCGGTCTGCTCAAGGGCGCGGCAGGCTCAGGCCTGTTCGTTCTCGCCGCACAGTTTCCGGCGGTTCGCAGCGCCATGGCCTATGCCACCGGCGCTGAAAAGATGCCGCATGGCGTCGTGACCAACCCGCACATCTTCGTTTCCATCGACAAGGATGGAACCGTCAGCATCGTCGCTGCCCGCGCCGAGATGGGTACCGGAGCGGCCCGCACGACGCTGCCGATGATCGTAGCCGACGAGCTCGATGCCGACTGGGCACGGGTGCGCGTCGTGCAATCCCCGGGCGACGAGGAGACTTACGGTAACCAGGACACCGACGGCTCGCGGAGTGTGCGTCACTTCATCCAGCCGATGCGGCAGGTCGGTGCCGGAGCCCGGCAGATGCTTGAGACCGCAGCCGCCAAGCGCTGGAATGTCCCTGTCAGCGAAGTCAAGGCCACTCTGCATGAGGTCGTGCATACGCCCTCAGGCAAGAAGCTGGGCTACGGCGAACTCGCCGCCGATGCGGCGGCACTGCCGGCGCCGGCCCTTGATACGTTGCGGCTCAAAGAGCCGAGCGCCTTCCGCTACATCGGGAAGGGTAACGTCCAGATCGTCGATCTGTTCGACATCACCACCGGCAACACAACCTACGGCCAGGACGTGAAGCTCCCAGGGCTTAAGTTCGCGGTCGTCGCCCGGTCGCCGGTCGTTGGGGGCAAGGTAGCTTCGTACGATGCCGCCGCCACGATGAAGGTGCCCGGGGTCGTCAAAGTGGTCGCAATAGATGGCACGCCCGCGCCAGCGGCGTTCGCACCCAAGGCTGGGATAGCCGTCATTGCCAACAACACGTGGGCCGCGCTCAAGGGCCGCGACGCGCTCAAGATCGTCTGGGACGACGGACCGAACGGATCGTTCGATTCGGTCGCCTACAAGGCGATGCTCGAGGAAAACGTGCGCAAGCCCGGTAAGGTCGAGCGCAACGAGGGTGACGTGGACGCGGCACTCGGTTCGGCCGCAAAAGTGATCTCGGCGGAGTACTATTCGCCGCACCTCGCCCACGCCCCGATGGAGCCGCCCTCCGCTACCGCGCGCATGACCGACGGCAAGTGGGACATCTGGACGTCGGTCCAAAGCCCGGGCGGCGCCCGGGACGACCTCGCCAAACGTCTTGGTGTCGAGCCCAAGAACGTGACCTTGCACGAAACGCTGCTCGGTGGCGGTTTCGGCCGCAAATCGAAGTGGGATTTCGCCATCGAGGCGGTGCTGCTTTCCAAGGCGATGGAAGGTGCGCCGGTGAAGGTGGTGTGGACCCGCGAGGACGACATCCAGCACGGCTTCTATCACACCGTGACGGCGGAGCGCCTCGAGGCCGGCATCGACAAGGATAAAAAGGTCGTTGCCTGGCGGCACCGGAGCGCGGCGCCGAGCCTGTTCGCGAACTTCATGCCCGACCCGAAATATCCGCAGTTCATCGAGCTCGGGATGGGGTTCGTCGACACGCCGTTCAACGTGCCGAACGTCCGGCTGGAGAGCGGCGAGGCGCAGTCGCATGTGCGCGTCGGCTGGTTCCGATCAGTCAACAACGTGGCGCATGCCTGGGCGATTCAGTCCTTCGTTGCTGAGATCGCCCATGAACTCGGCCGCGATCCAAAGGACTTCCTGCTGGAGCTCATCGGCCCGGCACGAATCGTGGATGCGCCCCTCAAAGCCACGACGGCTTGGTGGGACTACGGTGAGCCGTATGACACCTATCCGGTGGACACTGGACGGTTGCGGCGGGTCGCCGAGCTTGCGGCCGAAAAAGCCGGCTGGGGACGGCAGTTGCCGAAGGGTCACGGGCTCGGGATCGCCGCGCATCGCAGCTTCGTGAGCTACATTGCCACGGTGGTCGAGGTCGTCGTGGACGACAAAGGCAACTACTCGGTGCCGCGGGTCGATACTGTGATCGACTGCGGCTTCGTCGCCAACCCCGAACGCATCCGCTCACAGATCGAGGGTGCGGCGGTGATGGGACTATCGCTCGCGAAATACGGCGAGATCACGCTCAAGAAGGGACGCGTCGAGCAGAGCAACTTCAACGACTTCCCGGTTGTCCGCAT
>Ga0210409_10001391_pt1 | contig 32000 bp, 24 predicted proteins | sample IncBWH17MmetaG_FD_161649 | JGI IMG/M metagenome (GOLD analysis project Ga0210409, IMG submission 161649) | Forest soil microbial communities from Barre Woods Harvard Forest LTER site, Petersham, Massachusetts, United States - Inc-BW-H-17-M | ecosystem: Environmental > Terrestrial > Soil >...
AGATCATCAAGTTTTATTTGAACGAGGAAGCTATCCTGCCCAACGTGCCGACTTTCTTGATGACCAACGGCAAGCATCGCAATCACGTACTGCAAAACCTGGAAAAAATGGTGGTCAAGGCGGTGGGGGAATCTGGCGGGTATGGGATGCTGATCGGGCCGCACAGTACAGAGCAGCAGCGGGAGGAATTTCGCGCGCGAATTCTGGCGGAGCCGAGGAACTATATCGCGCAGCCGACGCTGTCTCTGTCTTGCGCGCCGTGCCTGATTGATGGGGAGGTGGAGTCGCGGCACATTGATCTGCGGCCGTACATCCTGATGGGAGAGAAAGTGACGCTGGTGCCTGGAGGGTTAACGCGGGTGGCGCTGCGAAAAGGATCGCTGGTGGTGAATTCTTCGCAGGGCGGCGGGAGCAAGGATACCTGGGTGTTGCGCGAAGGCAACGGTGAAGATCGCGTGGCGAAAATCGCGAGCTTCGAACGCAAAGCAGGCTGAAAGAACATGGGAACGATGAGGCCTCCAAGAAACTACTTCATGAAGACATTCCGGCGGGAGGCCGGGATGCTTTCGCGCGTGGCCGACAGCTTGTACTGGATGAGTCGGTATCTGGAACGCGCCGAACATACGGCGCGGCTGGTGGATGTGGAGTTGCAGTTGTGGCTGGATCAATCGCCGGAAACGGGAGCGGGGCGCTGGAGGTTTTTGCTGGAAGGGTTGCATGCGCCGGGCGCGAAGGGTGCGGTGGACGCGGCGAAGTTGATGAATGCGCTGGTTTTCAGCCGGACGAATGCGTCCTCGATCGTGTCGTGCATCGCGACGGCGAGAGAAAATTTGCGGCATGTGCGGGAACAATGCAGCTCGGAAATGTGGGAACAACTGAACCGGCTATACCTGAATGTGATGCAGACGAGCCCGGATGAAGCCTGGATGGTGAAGTCCCACGGGTTTTTCAGGGCCGTGCAAGAGGGCACACACCTTTTTCAGGGAATTACCGACGCGACGATGAGCCATGGCGAGGGCTGGCAATACATTCAACTGGGGCGGTACGTGGAACGGACGGACACGCTGGCTTCGTTGATGGAAGCGCATTTCAAGCGAAATGCGCAACCGTCGGATCAAGTGGTGGAAAGCGCGGAATACCTGGAATGGGTGGCGTTGCTGCGAAGCTGCCTGGCGTTTGAGGCGTATTGCAAAGCGTATACAGCGGAGATCCGGCCGATGCGCGTTGCGGAGTTTCTGATTCTCACGCCGGAGTTTCCGCATTCGGTGCGGTTTTCGGTGGATCGCATCAATGCGGCACTGCACGTCATCGGGGATTTGACGGAGCGGCGGGAGAAATCGCCGACGCGCATTGCGGGGAGGCTGCGGGCGCAGCTGAGCTTCAGCCAGATCGAGGAGATCATGGCGCGGGGGCCGCACGCTTACCTGGAGAATGTGCGGAGCGAATGCGCGGCGATTCATAGCGCCATTCACGAAATTTATTTTGATTACCCGAACGAATCGGAGATGGCGTCGTAGTTTTTCGAACGGAGCGATATGGCGTATTCGGTGCGGCACATCACGCGGTTTCGGTATGAGCCGGCGGTGCGGGAGAGCGTGATGGAGGTTCGGCTGCAGCCGCGGACGGATATGCGGCAGCGGTGTCTTTCGTTTTCGCTGGACGTGAGCCCGCGGGCTAGCATCATGATGTACCGGGATTTTTTTGGGAATGCGGTGCACCACTTTGATATTCCGGGACAACATGAGCTCGTGGAAGTGGCTGCGCAGGCGATTGTGGAGGTCCAGCCGACAGCACCGCCCGTTGCGAGCGAAGCGTGCAGTTGGGAGGAGCTCGATGCGCGCGTGGCGGAGGGGGATTACTGGGAGATGCTGCTTCCCAGCCAGTACGCGCGGCCGACGGAACTGCTGGAAAAATTAAGGGCCGAATTGAAGCTTCGGCGGCAGGGGAATCCGCTGGAATTGCTGCAGGTGTTGAATACGGAGCTGTATGAATCCTTCGAGTATGCTCCGAACACGACGAAAGTGGATTCGCCGATTGATGATGCGCTGCGGGCGCGACGGGGCGTTTGCCAGGATTTTGCGCACATTATGATCGCGCTGGTGCGGCAGCTGAAAATTCCGTGCCGGTACGTGAGCGGGTATTTGTACCATGAAGACAAAGTGAAGGACCGGTCGCCGGCCGGCGCTACGCATGCCTGGGTGGAGGCTTATCTGGGGGAGCTGGGGTGGGTGGCGTTTGACCCGACGAACAATTTGCCGGGCTGTGAACGGCATATTCGCGTTGCCGTGGGGCGAGATTACGCCGATGTTCCGCCGACGCGCGGCGTGTACAAGGGAGAAGCGGCTAGCGAATTGAGCGTGCTTGTGTCTGTATTCCCGATTGATGCGCCCGAGCCGGAGGAATTGCCGCCGGTGATGGTGATTCGTTCGAAACCGTTGAATGGGGCGTCGAGTTTGGCCTTTGACCACCAACAGCAACAGCAGCAACAACAATAGAAATATTCTCTAAAGCTCGATGCGCGTTCCGAGGACGGCGAGAAATTTCGCGAGCCAGGCAGGATGGGCGGGCCAGGCCGGCCCGCTGACGAGATTTCCGTCGGTGATGGCTTCGGTCATGGCGAGATTGACGTAGGTGCCGCCTGCACGGGTGACATCCGGGCCGACTGCGGGATATGCGCTGCACTTCTTCCCTTCCAGAACGCCGGCAGCTGCGAGAATTTGCGCTCCGTGGCAAATGGATGCGATGGGTTTGTTGGTTTTTGAAAAGTACTGGACGATTTCGATGACGCGGGGGTTGAGCCGAATATATTCGGGAGCGCGGCCACCGGGCAGGACTAGGGCGTCGTACTCTTCCGGCTTGATTTGATCGAAAGTGGCGTTGAGAGTGAAATTGTGACCGCGCTTTTCGGAGTACGTTTGGTCGCCCTCGAAATCGTGAATGGCGGTGCGGACGGACTCGCCGGATTTTTTACCAGGACAGACGGCGTGAACGGTGTGGCCCACCATCAACAGCGCTTGGAAGGGGACCATCACTTCATAGTCTTCCACGTAATCGCCTACAAGCATGAGAATGGATTTCTTGGACATGAGCACCTCCGGAAAACGAAAAGGATAGCAGAAAGAAGATGCGCGGCCGAAACCAGGCGGCACGTGTGCAAGCAGAAAAAATAAGGGCGGCCCAGTGGATATCGGGCCGCCCTAATGTCAGGGAATGATTACGCGCCTGAGGGAGCGTTGATTTGCGCCGCGGCGGCGACGGAGACGTGCTCGGTGGAATCCTGGATGGTGAGGCGGTCGGTGCGCATCTTGTCCCATTCGAGCAAGGTCAAGCCGTAGGAAGCGAACAAGCGGCGGATGCGCGCGGAGTCCCAGCGCAGAACTTTTTCGAGAACCGGGACGAGGACGCTCATGGCGTTATCGCTGATGACGGTACGCTTGGCAACGCGTGTGATGAACTTGGCTTCGGAGACGGCGATCGTGAGCCCGTCATACTGATTGACGTGCATCATCACAGGAATATCGGAGCTGCCGTCGCCCATGTAGATGATTTGGTCGTGGCTGATGCCCAGGGTCGCGCGGAGTTCCTCGAGCACGGTGATTTTGCCCCAGCCGGCCGAAGCGCGAATGATGGAGTCCACTTCGCCAGTGGCTTCGTTGTAGCGAAAGCGCGTGCCGAAGATGCGATTCGCCGGAACGATGCCCTCGAGCGCCGACTGGATAATTTCCTGCGGCGCTGCGGAGATCACGTTGAAATGAAACTTGTAGCCATCCGCAAGATTTTCGAGCGCGCGCGCAAAGAGCGCGACGTCGTTCTTCAGGCGGATGCGTTTGCCGGTTTCCGCGAGGTGTTCGCGGCGTACGCGGCGGAAATCCGGGTCATGGAGAATCAGGTAGCTGAGCTCCGCGCCCTGTTGGACGAGGTTCATCTCTGCCAGGCCCTTGACCTTGTCATGGAAACCGTTAAAGCCGATGAGTTCGCTCAGTACGACTCCTGAGTCGTTGAAGCTGAGCGTCTGGTCGAAATCGCTGGCCAGTAAGAATTGTTTAGTCATGTACTAGTACTCCTGTTGCTGCCTTTCTTTGGCGGGTCCGCCCTGGGAAGCCTCCCGCACTCTCTCTACAAACACGATACCCGCGTTACCCCCAGGTGCCCCACGAATTATTTTGATGGGTGCTATGCGTTAAAAGTGTGAACGATTCATTATACCTCGATTAGATGTGCCGGAGCTATAAAAGGTTAAAAGGAAAGGAGATGGGTGTTCCGGAACGCAACATAGTGCGGCAAGTTTCGTAGACAGAAAGAGATAAACATGGGCGAATACAAAGCGAATTCGTGACCGACAGGCCATTCCCGGCGTTGCCCTTGGGTTTGAGAAAAGTGTTCGTGGGACTGGGCGTCGGCAGCCAACTACAGGCCCAGGGCGTCCATTTTCGGCTTTTCGTAGACGTCATCCTCCCCGGGATAGCGGAGGCGGTCCTCGAACCGACCCGTCTCTTTGGCCAGCGCCCAGACCAGGCTTTCGCCGGCCGGGAGCGTTTTCGGCTCGCTGCGAAAGACGGGATCTTCGAACGCGAGCGAGGCGTCAATCCATTGCCAGCCGGCCCTCTCGAAGGCACTCATAACATCGGGAAGGACGAACGCATTCAGCGGGTTGAAATGGACAAGCAGCGTGTGGCGAATGTCGCGGCCGAGGACCTCCAGAGCAAGCTGGCGGTAAAACGCCGCGCGATCCAGCAGATGCGCGATCAGGTAATCGCGATACGGAGCTATCGGCGACTTCGGGTCTTTCCCGAGGCGATCCAAAAAGCGCTGGCTGACGTACCAGTCGGAGGCATCTATGGTGACATGGCCGACCCGGTAGCCGCGCTCTTTGAGCAAAGCGCGAAAGCGGTCGCGCTTGTCCGCCGTGTCGCCTTCCTTCAAGAACGGGTAGCGGAACAGCGCGGTGCGGTTGTGGTAGGAGGCAATCACTTTTTCATTTTTCAGAAAATCGACGGCGAAGTCGGCGTAGCTGGTTTGCTCGCCATAAAACTTATGCGAATAGGAATGATTGCAGATGAGGTGGCCCGCCTGGTCCCAAGCAGTGACGAGCTTAGTGCCGTCGGCTTCATCTACGCGCATTCCGCAAACGAACAGCGCGGCCCGGACGTCTTTCGCGGAAATTGCTTTCAGGATGCGGGCGTTGGCTTCCTGCCATCTCACGACGGAGCCCAGCGAGAGCGTGGGGTCGTCCATCGTGAGCGCGACCTGCGGCCGCACAGGATTGTTGGGAGTTGTTTTTGGCTCAGCGCTTTGCGCAAAGGGAAACGCGCGAAACTCGAGCGGAAGGAGTTGAAAGGAAGCCGCGACCGAGGCGGCTTTCACAGCAGAGCATAGAAATCTGCGGCGTTGCATGGTCACCCCCTCAGTGAAGAGAATCCAACCACTCACGAGCGCGAGTGAAGAAGGAAGTGAAAGAAGTTAAGGACGCGGATGAGGACCGCGCAGAGCCAGGTTGCTGGATGGCGTCGTCCGAGACGACGTAAGCTCCCCCCGTGCGCGGATGGATGTAGAGCGAGCGCATTTCCGCACGATTGAGCGGGCGAGCGCCGCGCCGGCCAAACACGGCAAGCTGGTTTCCGGATTCATCCACGGCGCGGTCCCGATCAATGCCTTTGGAAATGGCCAGCGCGGGGCCGCGTGTGCGGGCCGTGGCGATGAGTTTGGGCGCCGGGCGCGGGCTGAAGCCAGAAAAGTGCGCGGGGTCGTCCCACGGAGACAGGATTTGCAGAACGCGGAGTCCATTCTTCCCGTCGGCAACGAATGCGAATGCGCTGGCCGCGACCATGCCGATTTTGACGTCGTTTACATCGTTTAACTGGCCCTCCGCACTAAAGAGTCGATCAAGCTTAGGCGCGTCGGGCTTTTCTACGTCAACAATCGCGATTCCCTGCTTGCCTGCCGAAACGTAGGCGTAGGTGCGTGCAACATAAACATTGCGCGCGTCTTCGAGGGGAACGAGCGCGTTTGCGACGGGCTTGGGCTGGGAAAGATCTGTGACGTCCAGGACTTTGAGGCCATCGCGATCCGCTACAAACGTGTAGCGGAACTGCACGGCGATGCCTCGAGGATCGTTCAACGCCGGCGCGCCGACGTTGGCCGTGACGCGCGGAGCGAGCGGATCATCGAGATCCACCACCACCAGAGCTTTGTCCGTGAGGACGTACGCGTACGTCCCAGCGATGGTGATGCGGCGCGCGCCTGTGAGAACGCCGCCGGGATTGAAAGCTAAGGCGCGTTTCAGGAAATTATTGGCGGGATTGCCGTCGAGCAGCGTGCCCACGCCGGGACTCTTCGATTTCAGATTTGAGTCCCCAATGATGACCAGCCCCTCTTCTTTGTCAGCGACGTAAAGGAAACCATAGAGCAGATGAATGGCCTGCTCCTCGTTTTCCGGCAATTGCTGGCGAAGCGGATCGACGCCGAGCGTGGTCGGGGAAGCGAGGGCCTGAGCATTTTTCGTTGGAACGTAGAAACGCTGGCCGATGGGAGAAACCGGCGCGATCGAAACCTTTTCCGAGAAACCTTTGTTATCAATGTTCGCGATGTCATAGACGCGAAGACCGCTCGACCCCATGGCCGCGTAGGCGTATTCACCGCGAGCCTGAATGTCCACAATGTTTCCGGCATGTTCCGCGGCGGTGCTGAGTTCGCGGTGACGCTCCAGAAATTTTTCGTAATTGTCCGGATAGGCTACGCGTTGCAGATCGCTGCCGTAGATGGCTTCCGGCTCATCGTGTTCCGCGACGGCGATGGCTTCGAAACCCTTGTTGCCCGTGGCCACGTAAACGTAGCGGCCCATGAAATTCATGAAGTTAGTGCCTTGGAGCAGCAACTGCGCCATCCAGGCGTTGTTATCGTTCTGCGCGGAAACGTGGCAATCGCTGCACTGCTTCGTTTCTTTCGCGCGCACGGTGTGTGGTACAAACGTGGAAAACGCCTGGCCGGAAAAACCGGGCGAGGAAATAGTTTGTTGCGTGTAGTAGAGCCACTCGCGATTGGCGTTTTGCGAGCTAACCAGCACCGCGCAAGACGAGCGCGCGGGAGCGACGCGATGGCCGGTGACTGTGCCATCCACGCCGAGCATGTAAATATCGTCGCGAAGCACCTGGAAGTTGTAGCTGGTGTAATTTCTCGTAAGCAGGCCTTCGTTGTGAAGCATGGGCTTACGCGCGTTGGCAGTCATCTGCAGATGGCAACCGAAGCAGGTAGGAGTCCACGAAGTGTGGCAGGAATAGCAGGTCATGCTGCTATTCGCATGGGCGAGGGGCGCGTCGTCGTTTGGCATCAACGAGGGAACGAGGCCGTCCTTGTTAAGCAATTTGGCGCGCATGGATTTCAGGCTGAAGTGCGCGTTGCCGGGAGTAACCGTGTCAACGGTCTGAACGATTTCCCATTCCTTATTTTCCTCAGACATTGAACGCTGCATCACCTTATCGCCGCGCCATTCGAATCGCCGCAAACCCCACGGCGTGCGCAGCGCATCCAGATGGCGGCCGCCTTCGGTCGCTGCTGGGCCTGATGTGGTGAGAGTAGCTTTCTTTCGAATCGTGCCGTGGCAGTCAATGCAGTCAATCTCGACCGCGGCTCGCGGTTCCCCGTAGATTTTCCCATTGCCGTGATTATCCTGCGCGAAGTGGCAATCGTTGCACTGCATTCCTTTTTCGAGATGGATGTCCGCGAGATGGACGGCTTTCCCGAAGCGGGCCGGATCGTCAAATGCGATTTTCTCGCCGTCTTTATCGAGCCAGTTCCCTTTGCGGTCGTGATTGAAAACGGCGCGGAACACCCAGCCATGGCCGTGGAAGTCCGCGAACTGCGTAGTCTTTAGTTGTTTGTTGAATTCGGGGCTGCCAAGGTTTTCCAGAAATTTCTCGTCGCCCCAGAGCCCGCGAACCGCCGCTCCTTCCGGATTGTGCAGGAAGGATTGGTAGCGCTGCTCCTCGGAGGGATTGTGCTGCTCTTTCGGGTACATCTTGTCGCCATCGATTTCGTTGTCCCACCAAGTGAGCCCGAAATACGTGGTGACCATGTTCGTGCCGGGATGAATGTGACAGATCATGCATTGGCTCGACGGAATCGAACGCGTGAAGGTGTGCCTGATGGGGTGGCCAGGTTCATTTTTCAGAATTGTGGGATCGGACGAAGAGCTGAAGCCGGAGTGACCAAATCCCGCGTAAGCTCCAGAGTGTGCCGGGTCGCGATCGTTGGCGTAGATGACGTGGCACGCGGTGCAACCGCTGGCGCGATAATCTCCTGGATGATCGTCGGTGCCAGGAAGTGACAAAATCGGGTCGAGCAGACGCGTTTTCTGCAAGCCGAGAAAAACGGGATCGGTGCGAAGCTCCGTGCCGAAGCCGCGGTCGCTGAGTTTGTCATCCGGTTTGCCGGGATCTTCTTCGCGGGTGGGATTGCCAATCTCCCCTTTCTTGCGCCCGCCGCGTTCAAACACGCGCAAAACATTCCCGGGCTGCGAAGTTTCCCAGCGAAAAAGAGGATCGAGTTCCGGCAGGATTCCTTTGGCGCGCGTCTCTTCCGGCGTTGGCTTGGGAAACGACTTGATGGACTCCGGCTTTCCGTCGCGGTCGTAGCTTTCGCCGAAACGCGTGTTTTTCGCAGGATAGCCGCCATTGTTGTAAAGCGCTGCGCCCCAGAGCAGTCCGGCGTGCGTCATCATGCTGGTGGAAACCGCGCGGGTTTCGGCGGCGTGACAGCCAACCGCGCCGCAGGTTTCTGGAGCCACGCGCAGATCGCCAGGGTTGACGAACTTAATGTACTCGACGGATTCCTTCAGCCACTTGGTGTAGGCGCGCTTCGGAAGCGCGGAGCGATTTTTGAATGACGAATCGCGGGGCTGGACGTGCGCTTTCTCTTTTGCGGAAATGTATTCCGCGGTATTCGCGGCGGTACCGGGTGGCACGGAAATCGTCACGTTGCCGCCGTGGCAATCCGTGCATCCGAGGTGGACAGTTTTTGTGGGGTGCATGGTGGGCTCATCGGTCGGGGTGTGGCAGGAGATGCAGCCAGCGGATTTGCGGTCGGCTTCTTCTATGGACTGGCCGCGGAAGGTAGACGACATCCCGTCTTGCAATGAACGAGCCCCGGAAGCAGTTGGAGCGGAGCGGAGTGCGAAGAACAAAGATAGCGCCGAGACGCAGAGTGCGCTGAGGACTCGCAGAGAAGAGGAGACGGATTGGCATTCGTTGGTCATCACGTCCGCATCTCAGAACGTAAACTTTACGGAGCCGAAAAGCGAGAAGAGTGTGCGGCTCGTATAAATGTCTTTGATACCCTGGCCTGGCTGAAGAGCGGAAGCGCCACCGGTGAGAACGATATTCTCCGACAGTGGCGGGCGGTACTCGACGCCCGCGCCAAAATCTTCACCGATGGTGTGGCGAATCGGGGACTGGAAAAGAATAAATTCCAGCGGCTCCGTCCGCTCGAAACGGAGAAAATTAAAATTCGCAAAGCCCTTTAGCTTGGGCGTGATGTCGAAATCCGCGCCGGCGTTCGCGAGGAAGATGCCAGGGTTGACGAAATTCGCCTGGCCTTCCTCCTTGCTGGAGCGGAGAGAAGGAATCAGGCTACCAGACGAAGTCAGCAGAATGCCGGAACCCAGAAGCCGAATCGCTTCGCGATTCCAGAAGCTGAAGAGGCCCCCGGCAAAGTTGGGGAGATCATCGATGGCATCGAAGCCGCGGGCCCGGCCATCGCGAGGGTTGGCATCCCCAGAAGTGTAGAATGTCGAAACTCGGTAGCGGATCCAATCCTTATCGTAAGAAAGTTCCACAGCAGCCATTTGCGCGTTGATTGTGACGGGCTTTCCGGCGATGGGATTAAACGTATCTTTTCCCACGGCTTGATAAAAAGCGTGCGTGAGATTCAAGCGGCGAATATGACCGCTGCCCAGCCACCCGAAGTAGCCGACGCGAATGCCGTGGAGAATCGGGCCGGCGCCGGGATTCTGATTGATCACCTTGCCGACCGGCGCGGGGCGAACCAGAAAGCCATTGTCGTCAAAATGCAGGCTGGGATCGTCTTTGTTCCACGCAGCGACGAACTCCGCGGTGTAGCCGGGGAAAAAGAAATCCTGCATGTACACATTTCCAAGAACAACTTGTTGATGGCGGCGGTCGAAGGTATTGAGGCCGCTGTTGGTGTTCTTCTCGAGAAGATGAAAATAGGCGACGTTGTACTCGATACGGTCGGAACGAAGATCGCCGAAAATACGCAGCCCAGGTTGCTCATCCACGAAAAGGAAGCCGCGGAAATCGGCGTTGAACTGCTGGATGCCAGCGCGCGCGGAGACAAAGTCATAGTTCGGCCCTAGATCGTGGAGTTTCACTTCAACGAAGGCTTCCTGTAGGCCGAGGTGATCGTCGAAGCGATTCGTTCCACTGCGAGGGTCGGGACCCACGATGCCCAACTCCCTAACACTTAGGTCGTTAAGGCTGAGTTCGGGTGTGATTCGGATGCGCCAGTCCACCGGCTTGAACGAAGCGTCGCCATGAAACAAATCAAAGCTGAAACGCAGCGTTTGGTCAAAGAAAGCTTGTTCGCCTTGGCCGAAGAATCCGGAACTGCCGGGGCGTTCCGCGCTGACGTTGCTGGGGGAAGGGACGCGGCGGCCATCGAAAAACGTTTCGGAAGAAGCCGTGATGTTTAAGAACGTCTGCTGGCCGAGCAGCTCCGGCCAGATCGGCTCGTCGCCCTTAAAGCGATTGCGATTGAAAGGATCGTACCAGTGGGGCTTGGTGTAGATGAACTCGCCCTTTTGCGAATAGCGGCGATACTCAGGTTGCTCGAGAGCCCAGCGGTTGGGAACGGTGTTGTAGACGTCCGCGACGGGGGGCAGCGCGTCCGGCGAAATGTTTTCGGTGTAGTTGGGATCCGCATCGAGACGATGACGAAACTCGCGATACGTGCCGAAAGAAGGTTGCCCTTCGGCGGAAATCGCGGGACCGAGTTCGGGGAGACGCGGGAGCCGGGAACGCGCTTCCATGGCCGCGGCGGTGACGAGAGAGATTTCCAGGGTCACGACTTCGTTGGGCTGAAGAACGAGATCGGAAAGAACGAACGGCGCGTAGTCTTTGGCTTCGACGCGAAGCTCGTAAGGACCCGGCGGCAACGGGAACAGACGAAAGACACCTTCGGCCGAGGCGGTGCCGGAAAAAAGTTGGCCGGATTGCAAGTTGCGCAGCATAGCCACGGCGCCGGGAACGGGGAGCGCGATATTGGAAAAGCCAGCATCACGCACGATGCCGTCGAGCGCGGCTGTGTTTTGCGCCTGCTGGCGGGGGATGCGCGTAGGCGGGCCCTGCTCGCGGGATTGCGACGGGGGATTCTGCCCTGGGGAAGAAGGGTGCTGCTGCGGAGCCGCAGAGCCGCGCGCAAAAAAAAGGAACGATAAACAGCAAGCCGCGCAGAACGCGCGTCGCACTTGCCGCGGAGAAGAGAAGTTCATGCGCTCGGCCTGAATGAATTGCTGAAAAAATCGGAATCGCGTACTAGATAACAATATCGACAAGCAACGAGCAACAGTTTTCCCCGGCGGAGAGACACATTCGACAACGCGGACTGACGCTTCGGTCATTCACCAGTACGCGGCAAGAGGGGGGCAAATTCGTTGAGCGGCCGCAAACGTCTGTGATACGAAGAAATGTACTCCACGATGAAAACAGTTCGCAAGCTGCGAAAGCCGGTGGAATCACGGCGCGCCCTGCAAACCCGCCAGAGGACGCTGGCGCTGGGCGTGGCTTTGGCATTGGGGATTGCCGGGACGCTGTTGCTGCTGCTGATCGGATGCGGGAGCGTAAGCAGCGTAACTGTTGCGCCGCCAATCATTCCATCTGTGCAGGCACTGCAAGTGGCCGACGTGCAAAATGTTGTGACCGCGGCCGTGAATTCCGTGAATGTGGACATGGTGGTCGCGGTAGTAGACCGCGCGGGGTTTGTGCTGGGAGTGTTTCGAACGCAGAATGCGCCGGCCACGGCGATGGGAAATTTCGGGCAAACGCAAAACGCAAATGACGTGGCCGTGGCGCTGGCGCGGACGGGAGCCTTTTTCAGCAACGACCAGGCACCGCTCTCTTCGCGGACGGTGCGCTTCATCAGCGGGATTCATTTTCCGCCGGGCGTGGCGAACCAGCCGCCCGCCGATCTCTACGGAATCGAAAACACAAATCGCGGCTGCACGTTGATCAACAACCCGGCATTCGAAAACGGGATTCCTCCGTCGCTGGCGCTGGGCGGCGGGTTCGGGCTCGGAGTCCTCACCGGGAAAGCCGACGTTAACGATTCGAACGCAGCCGTGGTGAATCCCGGCGGCGTTCCCATTTTTTATAAGAATGTTGTGGTCGGCGGAATTGGCGTCGTCACTTCGTCGAGCAATCTTAGTGTTGCGGAGTATGCAGCCTTTACTGGCAGCACGACACAACGTGGTGGTGCGGGTGACAATTTTGGCCCGACGCCCGCGGCACCCGGAGTGGTTTTTATCGGCGGCATTGCGCTGCCGTTTGTAGATCAAACATCGCTTCCCGCTGGGTTTACTTCCGGACCGGTTACAGGGGCGGGAAGTTTCTTGGTGGCGCCCGCAAACAGCCAGGGACAGCCGCCCGAAGGCGACTTGATTGTGCCGTCCGCGGGGCCTTTGGGTGGATTGAGCGTAGGCGACGTGACGCAGATTCTGAACAGTGCGGAAGCTACGGCGAACAACACACGCGCGGCGATTCGATTGCCTTTGGGTTCGAAAACACGGATGGTGATCGCGGTTGCGGATTTGGACGGAACCATCATTGGATTGCGGCGCATGCAGGATTCCACGGTCTTCAGCATTGACGTTGCGGCAAGCAAGGCGCGCAATATGGTGTACTTTAACAGCGCGTCGCGAACGGCATCCGATCTGAACGGTGTGCCGATGGGAACGGCCGTAACAAATCGTACGATTAGTTTTGGCGCGCAGCCACTTTACCCGCCGGGAATCGACGGTTCGCATGCCGGTCCCTTCTTCAATCTATACGCGATGGACCTGGCGAATCCTTGTACACAGGGATTTCAGAGCGGGGCGACGAATTCCAATAAGAGCGGGATCGTTTTCTTTCCCGGAAGCGCGGGCTTGTATCGCAACGGTGTTCTCGTCGGCGGATTGGGTGTAAGCGGCGACGGCGTGGACCAAGATGACTACGTAGCGAACGGCGGAACTGCGGGATTCGAGGCGCCGACGAATATCCGCGCCGATCAAATCATGGACGAGGGCGTGCGTCTTCCCTATTTCAAATTTCCCAGGAATCCCACCAACTAAATCTCAAGAATCAGCGGCGACGCGCTGGCTTCTTGCCGCGAGCAAGTTTGGTCAGTGCTTGTGTGTAGGCTTTGATGGTTTCCGGAACAGCGTGGCTGTAAACAAACTGTCCTTCGCGGTGGCAGTCGATCAGGCTTGCTTCACTCAAAATTCTTAAATGGTGTGAAACGGTTGCCGGAGTGACCCCGCGCATCGAGACGATCTCGCCGCAGTTGATATGGCTGTTGTTGGAGACAGCTTCAAAGATCCTGAGGCGCGTTTCGTCGGCCAGAGCTTTCGATATTTTCTCCACCTGAGCGCGGTCCATGGGTCTCCCCCCGGAGTGTAACGGACAACTCCTCTTCCCGCCAGGGAGATCCCCGGCAACAGAATCCGCCCAAACAATCATGCAACCGAATACTTCGATGTTCATCTAATTACCGAAATGTAGAAAGCCGGGGAAGCGGGACAAGGCAAGTAGCGGCAAAAGGCTTCCGAATAAGGCGACTTAAAAAGAGGAGACGATCATGAAGAGACTCGAAGGAAAAGTAGCACTGGTGACAGGCGGAAACAGCGGCATCGGGCTTGCGGCCGCCAAGAGACTGCAGGAAGAAGGCGCGAAGGTTGCCATCTCCGGCCGCAGCAAGAAAACACTCGATGAGGCAGTGAAAACGATTGGAAACGGCGTGGTTGCGGTGCAGGCGGACGTGGCCAAGCTCACGGAACTGGACAAGTTGTACGCAGAGGTTTCGAAAAAACTGGGCAAGATTGATGTGTTGTTCGTCAACGCTGGAGTCGCGAAGTTCGCTCCGCTTGCAGACACTCCGGAAAGCCTGTACGACGAACAGTTTGACATCAACATCAAGGGAGCGTACTTCACGATCCAGAAGGCGCTGCCGTTCCTGAATGACGGCGCGTCCATCATCTTGAACACCAGCGTAGTGGACAGCAAGGGCACGGCGGGCGCCAGCGCGTATGCTGCGACAAAAGCAGCGCTGCGCTCTCTCGCGCGAACGGCAGCGGCGGAACTGGTGGGGCGCGGCATCCGTGTGAACACGGTTGCACCCGGACCGATCGTCACGCCCATCTTTGGAAGGACCGGACTTCCGAAGGAAGCCATCGATCAGTTCGCAAAGGAAATCATCGCAACGGTGCCCATGAAGAGGTTTGGGCAGCCAGAAGAAGTAGCGGGGGCGGTGGCGTTCTTGGCTTCGCAAGATGCGTCGTACATCACTGGCGTGGAAATCAATGTGGACGGCGGCATGGGACAGATCTAAAGGCCGGTTCTAGAAGTGCAGGACGAAAGAGGCGGGCGCAAGCTCGTCTCTTTTTGTTTTCGGAAAGACCGTCACTTGGCACCGCCGGAAGGATCGGTGGACGTCGCAGAGTTCACGTCGAGAAACCACTTGTGTGCGGTGTCATTCGGCGCGTAACAGTTGCCATCGGGGGCGTATTTTGCAGGGCAGTGCGCGGTGAACCCTTTGCGGCGGGGCGATTGCGCGAATTGCCAGACGGTGGCATTGCCGATTCCGCTCGAGGACGGTGAAGGCGGATTTTCTGGGAAGGCGCAACCGGGCGACGGTGGACAGGCGTCGTTGTAAGCCCAAATGACGAAGTCGTGTGACGAGGCGTTGTCACGAATGTCATCGGCAGTGGTGATACTCAAGCCAGGGCTTTCCCTGACTGGCATGCCCGAGCAATAGACGCCGGAGCTGAAACCTGCTTTTGCGAGCTCGTCGTGCCAGGCGTGAAGATAGGCGTGATAGGTAGCGGGCAGACGGCCGCCTTCTTCGATATCGAGAAAAATGATTGTGCCGGGAGCGAAGGCTTCGGTCTTCGCGTTGGCTGCGGCATTCTTTCCATCTTGGACTCCTTTCGCAATAGCGCCCGCCACATTTTTGAACTCCTTGCTGTCGCGACCGCGGTAAAGAACCAGAAAACCAAAACCCTGTGCGCGGAAAAGCTCGCGCTTTCCACGCCAGGTATTGGTTTTTTCTCCGGGCGGCGGGCTGAGCCAGTAACTGGCGAACGTGAAGGTTTTGCGAAGGACCGGAAGCCCCGCGTCACCGGGATAAATATTGCGGTCAAAGCCAAGATAGAAACTCTGTGTGCTCTTGGGAGCCACGGCAGATTGCGGGGAAACACTGAGAACCAAAAAGATTGCGCCGGCTAAAAGGGCGGTCACCGGAAGAGTGGCTGTCGGCGATTTTGCTCCTTCAATCATCGAATTGTTGCCAGAGTTTTGCATCGCAAAGGCGGCAGGTGGGCTGCCGCACCCCAAGTTAGCCTTCGCGGAGTTTGTGTCCGGCGAGATTGCCTAGGCCATCATACGCTGCATACTTGTAAGTTTCACTGAGCGTCGGATAGTTGAAAACCTGTTCGATGAATTCATCGATGGTCAAGCCGTTGTCGAGAACCATCATGCCGATGTGAATGAGCTCTGTGGCGTTTTCGCCGATGATGCTTACGCCGAGAAGTTTTCTGTCGGCGCGGGCGAAAATCAGCTTGAGCATACCCGCGGTGTCGCCGGTGATATGGCCTCGCGCATTATTTTCGTAAAGCGCGCGGCCGACGACGTAGCCAAGTTTCTTTTCCTTGCAGGATTCCTCCGTCTCTCCCGCGGCCGAAATCTCCGGAATGGTGTAGATGCCCATGGGAAGTAGCGAAGCGACACGCTCTTTGTACTTGAGGTGAAACGCGTGACAAGCAGCGACGCGGCCCTGCTCCATGGAAGTGGAGGCGAGCGCGGGGAAACCGATCACATCGCCCGCGGCATAAATGTGGGGAACGGCGGTGCGATAGTGCTCGTCCACGGGGAGATAGCCGCGATCATTGAGCGCAAGGCCAGCTTTTTCCAGCGCGAGGCCATCCACAGCAGCGCGGCGTCCTGCGGCAAAGAGCGCAGCGTCCGTTTCGAGGACCTTGCCACTCTTCATTGTCAAGCGCACGCCAGTGGAAGAGTTCTCGGTTTTGACGGGGCGCTCGTTGAACCAGAAATGCATGCCAAGTGCCGCCAAGCGGTCGTGCAGACGGTCGGAGATTTCGTTGTCCAGAAATGGAAGAAGGCGGTCGCGGCCGTCCACCAAAGTGACATCGACACCGAGTGCTTTGAAAATGGAAGCATATTCACAGCCGATGACGCCGCCTCCGATGACAGCAAGGCTCCTCGGGATGCGGTCCATCTGCAGAAACGTGTCGGAATCAAAGGTGTGAATGTCGTCGAAAGCGATCTCCGAGGGCCGATGTGGCTTGGAGCCCGTGGAGATGAGGACGACATCGCCTTTCAATCGGCGCGTGCCATTCGCTCCTGAAACTGCGACGGTGTGAGGGTCTTCGAAGACAGCTTGGCCACGGACAAGCTCGATGTTGTGGAGCACGAGGTTTTTCAGGATGCGCTGCCGCTCCATATCCACCACTTCGCGTTCGTGATGCATGAAGTCGTGGACGGTGAGATTCTCTTTGAGCGAGTAGTCAATGCCGTAGAGCCCGCGCTGCTTCAAGCCCGAGAAGTAAAGCGCGGATTCGCGCAGCGTCTTGCTGGGGACCGTGCCGGTGTTGATGCAGCTTCCGCCCATATACTCGGCGCGCTCAATGACGGAGACACGCTTGCCGAAGTAGGCAGCCTGCGCGCCACCCTTTTCGCCAGCTGGGCCACAGCCAATCACGATCAGGTCAAACTTGTCGCTCGACGCCACGAATTCCTCCACACGTGTCTCATCGCTGGACCGACGAACCGTATCCGGGAGGATTGTAGGAGAAGTCGAGCGCAGGGCAGAGAAGTTTCTTGCCGGTGGTACTGGAAAGGTTCCGGTTGTAAAGGTCCGTTAGGCCCGAAGGCCCGTGCTCAAGGGGCTGCTTTGTTCGATCCCTGCGTGCCGCCCTCCGCAACATAAAACGCGTACCTGCCCGTGTAGGGCACTTGCATCCGGCGCCCTATCTGGGCAGCCGCACCCGAAGGCGCGCCGCCGGATGTGCCCAGCAGCTGGACGTACGTGACGTAGCTGAGGAGGCCGCGACCATCGCCGGACGCGGACCGAAAAAGGACCCAGGGGGCGTCGGACTTCTCCGGAGCTTCCACAGAACTTTCCGGCGTCCAGCGCATCCCGCCGCTTTCTTGTGATTTCCACGAAAGACCTTCCGCCGGGCTAGCCAGTACGGCACCTAGTCCTCGATAGGCCATGTGCGGCATGACGCCACTGTCGTCCAGCAGGTCGCCGGTGATTCCGACCAGAACCCACTGAGGAGAAGAAGCGCCCTCCACTTTTTTGACTTCGTAAGCCAGGGTGCCCTGGCCGACAGCTAGGAACAATGCTCGATGACCATTGGGCGGGCTAAGGCGGACCGCCTTTTCCGGCGCCAATCGGGCCAAATACTCCCGGATCCATGGACCTGGTTCGGGTGGCATGGGCAAGACCGGCTCGGGCCGCGGATAAATTGGCGGTACAAAATGCGGGATCGCCAAGCGGTATACCAGGAAGTTGCCATTGGTGGTGCCAACGATCACCCTGCCATCAGCAACCGTCGGGGAGCCGTTGTGACTTACGCCGGTAGCTGGAACTGTAGTGTCCCAGAGCCGCCGCATCGTCAGAGCATCGTAGGCCATGACACGACCAGTGCCGTTATCCCACGGCAGCGTAATCCACAGCAGTCCATCTTTGGTGCCATTCGCAGAGAGGGAGATCAGCCCCCCCGGCATAAAGGGAAACGGCTTGGCCAGGACATCCCCGGTGACAACGCTGCCGGGATTAATTTGTCCCGTCGTGCGGTCGTAGTCGAAGCGCCTCAGAAAATCCTTTTCGCCCCAGTGGTACACGTAACTTCGAGTCGCAGACACGGGCCAGTAGGTCCACGCGCCATGTAGATGCGGCCCGCTGCCCCAATCACGGTAGCGCGCGCCGACGGGATCAGCATCGTTGGCAGGATTGACGCTAAAGGCGTCAAAGGACAGGACTTTGGTCATCGTAGTCCGGTCCATCAGATACAGCACGCCGGTCTTGCCTCCGCTGACAAGCCGGGAGGAGTCCGGGAGGACGGTGAGACCTCCGCCACCCAAATCAATATCATTATTGGCCCACTCGGAGGCGTGTGCGGGATCATCCGCAGCGGCGCTGAAAGACAGAGAACCAAGACCGTACGTAGCAGAGCTTAGGGTTGGTGTCAGCTTGACGATGCTGTTGCCGTGGTCGTTGCCGGAGCCGGGGCCATTGCCTGTGTTGAAGTATACGTTGCCGCCATTGTCGCCCGCCAGGCCGCCGCCACCCTGCCAAATGCCACCGCCCTCACTGTTCAGCCGCCGATCCGGGGTGCTGCAGAATACTCCCCGGGGGCCGAATGTTTTGGCGTCGTATCCCATCACCCAACCGTGGTAATTGTGCGTTTCCTCATGCCAGCGCGAGGCAAAGGCCACGTATACGGTGTGCTCCGAGTGTGCAAGCGGGTTGCGCAACAAGAGGAGCCCCGCGCGCTGGATTTGCCGGCGCGGCACAAAATCCACATGGCCCGGTGGCACACTGCTTGGAACGGTCCCGCTGATCACAATGTCCTGGAGCACATTTCCAGAGCCGAGGTCCAGCGCGGCAAGGTGATACTCCACTTCGTAGAGGGGTTTTCCGTCGCCTTGTCCTCCAGGTGGAAAAAGCCCGTTGGAAATAGCGTAGACAAGGTAGAGCTTGCCGCACGACCGGTCGATCACCGGTGTGGCCAGAATGCCTCCATTGGCCGGAACGGGAAGAGAAGGGTTCGGCGCAACCGGAAGGGTACGGCTCCAGAACAAGCCTCGGTTTGTGCCGGGGTCTCGCTCCTCGTTCGCATCATAGGCGTAAACAATGTTCTTATCCGTGAAGGCGTAGATGACGCTCCTGCGTTTCAAGCCGATCCAAACGCCTCGCGCATAGAGAAGCTGTGCGGCCAAGTTGCCGTCCACCGGGCGCCAGTAGCGCAGCGCCATGCCGGGACCCGTCGACGTGTCCACGGCCGTAGGAGTCAATTGTTTTTCGAGCAAGTAAGCGCCCGTGCGCATGGAGTTGTTGTGCTGCGTGAGGACGGAGTGATTCGAAAGCTTACAGCCTCCCGGCAACACCATCAGCATCGCGATGGAAATGAGCGAAGACTTGCGTGCGTTCATGCTAAGGATCCTGGTGGGTTTGGCGTTCGGACCCTGGTGCTGCCTGAGACCTTGCCATTCCCTTGTTCTAGCGTCAACTGATTCCAAGCAAAAAGGAAAGGGGGGCGCCCAGCGTTGGAGTGAAAAACCCGTGTTGCCGGAAAGAACGCGGAAGTTACCGGCTCACCCATACGCCGGCGTATCCTCGCTCGAAGACTGCGGCGCGTTCGGAAGGTGGCCGTTCTCCACATCACTGGACACGAGGGCGTCATTATTGCTTCTCCTGTGAAGCGCGTATCACCTCCGGAGATAACTGTGCGGGAGGCGCTGTCGCAAGAAGCATTTTTTCAAACTGACGCGCCGGGTCCAGCCGCGACAGAACGACATCTTTTGTTTTAAGTGTCACGATACCTCCGTAGCCGAGCCATTCCCGTCCACCCGCATCGCGGAGAAACGCACCGCGATAGCCCAAAGCGGGGGCCACAGGCAATCTGCCAACTGAAGGCTGAAGGCCCGCCCAAAGACTCTGCAAATCCCGGGCAGCTTCGTCGGGAACTCTCCACACTGGGTCGGGGCGCCCGGAAAAGACAAGCGCGCCACCAATCCATTGCGTCGACTTATTATCTGATTTTGATGTGGCCATGCATGACCACCATGAAAGTACAAAAGTTCGTATACGGTCCCCGGTTGGCGGTGCGCGGGTCCGGGATCAGATGATTACTGTTATCCACGTTTCTGACGGGAGTGCTACCCGGCTTGTGGCTCCAAAAACCGTTGCGGCCTTTTCGGAACCAGTGAAAGTCAACGCCGGGCCAGATGACCAGGGCAACGAGATGGCCCTCCTTGGGACACTTGTTCTTAGCGTTCGGGGTGTTGATTAGGTCGTCTCTCACGGCGGCCTGCCCTACGGACGAACAATTAAGGGCGGTGTACATGGATCCCGCCGCCAGGCCGGGTTGCGCGAAAGTGTCCGTTCGGTAGTTTGTCGCATAATTATAGCAATTGTTGAAGGGCTGACGTTGTGGCACATTCCACCAAGCGGGCTCATACAATGGGCCACACTCGCAATGGTGGTGTCGGCGTTTGTGATGTTCTTTCTCCTCGTGTTCGGCCCGTTCTTTCCTAGATCGCGCAACCTCCTTGCGAAACACATCGGGAAAGCCTTCTCCAAGTGAAAGCCTTCGAAGAAGACCGGCATCCGCCGAGATGAAATCTTCGAAGCGCTCGTCCTCGGCAGCGTGCGAAAGGCGAGCGCCAAAAAGATTGCCCTGCAAATATCGAAACTGCCCCGGTAAGCCGCCCGACGCGGCACCGATTTGTTCGATGACCAACCCGCGATAGCCGAGAATTGGTTCAGGTCCTGCTGCTTCCCGGCCCGTCAATTTGCGCCCGGGCTTCAACCGGCCCAAGACCTCGTCGGCCTCGGAACCCTCGACCTCGATAACGGGATTAGCGCGTCCGCTGAAGATATCCACGGTAATTCGAAGTGCCATAGCAGGCCTCCTTCCGATTGACCAAGAGAATCCGCGTTGGACCTCGGGAGCCTGGAAGATTTGAACTACTGAGTCTTCATCAGATTAGTGTCCGTGATGCTGAATTCGTTTCACAATTCTGATCGTGTCTCCGCCGTACGCGATAGAGTTGTGCGCGGTCCTCCGTCACGCGTCGGCGGACGGCGCGGCAAGCGGCGGAAGGGCAGGAAACAAAGATGCAAATGCTCTACCAGTATTTGACGGGTCCGGAATTCGAGCATCGCGTCGAGGCGATTGTCGAGAATTTCGGAAATATGCTCGACGACCTGGAGAAAGAAAAGAAGGTCCAGGAAAAAGTTTGGGCGAAGCGCGATCTAGCGATCGGGCAGCGGTTGGCAACGGAGTTCGAGCGCGAGGGCGATGAGGGCTTGATACGTGGTTGTAAAGGACAAGAGATACTAGTTCAAGCTGCAAAATGTTCAAAGGCAAGTGAATGCGTGAGGACATTTCGAACCGTACCAGGATATTTGTCCGCGTATTTGATGAGCTTTTGCTTATCGACTGGCTTGAAATCGATTTCGTCAAGACTCGGAGTAAGTCCTGCTTGCAACGAAAGGTAAATCCAGTCGAGCAAAGCCTTCTCAGGCTCGGCGATCCGATACTTCGAATACCGGGTCTGGTTCTCGACGAACCCCCAGAAGAGACGTTTCGAAATCGTGCGAAATGTGATGGCAAGATTTGGCGTGCGGTATTCCCTGGGCTTGCCTGTTGTCACGCAAGTAAGGGCCGTTGGACTCTGTGTGCTCAGTCCCCAGTGGTTGAGCGCCGATTCAAGAGACACATAGGAATCCGGCTTGAGAACGCTGATAAAATCCGTCGCCGAATGGTCTCGGACCAATTTGTTTAAGTACACGCCCTCTGCCACTCGATTGATTAGACCGCGCTTCTCCAACCGGGATAATGCCTTCGAAACGGAACCAGTAGGGAGATTAAGTTTGGTAGTCAGTTCGTCTGTTAGGAGCACATCAGTGATTCGAGCTTCATCCCTGAGAACCTGTGACCAATCAAACCGTTTTGTCTTTAGGTTTTTCATAGCCACTCCTTGTACAGATACCTGAGTGCATTTCTAAGCGGCGCAAATTGAGCCTCCTCGAGCTCGGAATAGATATTTGCCGGCAGTATTGGTTTGAGTTCCAAGCGACAAAGATCCACACCTACGCGATCTATTCGATCCGAAATGGTTTCCGAATCAATCTCGTTTCCGAGGATCGTGTCCTGCAGGTGAGCTCGCAAATTAGGGCTCAGCACAGCACCAATTTCGTTGAGCAGATTAATATCATAGGCATCTCTGGCTTTGACCGAACGTCGCATCAAAAATGCTTCTGCTTTTTGAAAGAGAAGGAGTTCCTTAGTCGCCGACTTTATGACCGCCGACAAACCAGATTCTCCTTCGATAGGGTGATCCTCAATCTCGCTCTCAATTGCCGAACCCAAGCGTGTTAGGTCAATTCGAAATAGACGCCGACCTGCGCTAGTGCTTACAAAAATCCTTCCTTCTCTACTGTTGGAACGCTCTAGTTGGAAGCGAAGCTCACCCAACTCCATGATCTGTCCCACCGGTGTTAGGTCACGTTGCAAAGACACGCTGATCTCTTCGGGCGAGGGGAACGCAACGGTGCGGGATAACAAGTCAAGATCAGCTGAATGCCTGACACTGTCGTGGTACAAGACGAGCGTGGCACCTCCGAAGAGGACAAACGCATCGGGGAAGTCCTTGAAGATTGTTACGGCTGCATGCTCCATTAACGTGTTGGCTTCTGCCCGGTCGCGACTGAATCCCTTGTCTTCGTATTTCGCAATTTGTCTTGCGATGTCCACTATTGCCCCCTTCAATCTCATGGTATCATATTCTTCTTAATGGACATATAAGTCTTAAACAGGGTTTATGACTTAGCTTATATTCCATTTAAAGGACATATATGTCCATTTCGGGGAACAAAGTGAACCGATGACCGGAGTATTGGAACGGCGGGGTATATATACCCCGCCGTTCCAACCCTCTATGAGACCATGCATGCCTCACCCCTGAAGATGACAATAACGGTGAGCCTAGGTATATATACCTAGGCTCACCGTTATGTAGGAATTTGCCTTGTCATGCCAAAATCCCAAATCAATTTGACTCTGCTGAAGCAATACTTTGAGGACGGAGCAAACGACACCTTTTCGATATCCGACTTGACTTCCATTTTTGTGGAGCATTCAGATGAATGGAGCTTGCCGCGAAGCATGACGCTTCAGGGTTTTCTTAAAATGTTGCTTCGCCGGACAAAGCTCCGGGAGGTACAACTCAAATCGCCAAGCTATTCTCCCCTCTTGCGATACACCTGGGGAAACGATGCATCGCCAGTCTCCATCGCCAATTCAATAAAAGATGGTGCGTTCTTTTCTCATGCTTCTGCAATGTGGATTCACGGTCTGTGCGAAGACGACAAAAATATTTTTATTAACAAGGAACAATCCGAGAAACCCCCGAATTCGAGTACTTTATCGCAGGATGCCATCCATCGTGCATTTCGGAATCAACAAAGACATTCAAAATTGAGGTACAAGTACAAACACGCCACGATCACGGTGCTGAGCGGCAAAAATACAGGGCGCATAGACGTGGGGGCCGTCACAATCTCATCGGGCCACAAAGTGGATGTCACCTCACTGGAAAGAACTCTCATTGATATCACCGTTCGGCCAGGATATTCCGGTGGTGTTTCGAGCGTCCTCCATGCATTTAGGCTGGCTAAAAATCGCGTATCTGTCAGCAGGTTGATTACTCTTTTGAATGAATTCGACTATACATATCCCTACCATCAATCAATCGGCTTTTATTTCAAACTGGCTGGCTACAACGAGGCAGACCAAGTACTCGCGAGGACTGATGGCGTACAGTTTGATTTTTATCTGTGTCACGGCCTCAAAGATCCGGCATTCGATTCAGACTGGAGGGTGTTTTTTCCGCGGAGGCTGAAGTGATTGCGTAACGCTCCTCGGAAGCATGAACGGTTGCTTTGCGAGTATAACCGCGTCTAGCCCAAAAACTGCATCGGAACGATCATTGAAGAGAGCAAGAATAGAACAAGTGCCAGGGACGTTGTCCAACTTGGAAGTCGGCGGGCCAGCTCTTCAATTCCTATTAGAATCGCCACGACGAGCACATAGGCGAATATAGTATCAAAGGTGAGCGACGTTCGCCCGATGTCCCATCCAATCAGAGCTCGATCCTGAAGCTCCCTGAGGAGGCCATGTTCGAGAAAGATGAAGACTCGAATGAGCCCGGCAAGAAGAAACGGTGCGATCGATAGTACAGGCCGCGAGGATAGGAACCGATTGATCTTAGCCGACATGTTTTCCATTTTCGCTCCTTATGACTTTATAGTGCCCGTCTCTGTATTAGTTAGATGCCTCCAAACCGACAATCTCAACTTCGATGGCGGGTTTGCCTCGGCTTGATCTTGCAGGTTCACCGGAAGGATCTTCTTCTTGGCAGCGCTCTGCCGACACAGAACAAAGGTGCCGATTCGTCGTCCGAACTTCGGCCAACGCTGCAAAACAAATCCTATCTACAGACCGACGGCCCGCACTCGTGCTGAAATACGATGTGACGAAAGAATGGCTACGAGCACCTCCCCGCCGAGGCGTTTCTTTCGTTTTGCTAAAGGGTGCTCGTTCTCGCCTACCGACATCCACTCACACTCAGGCGCTATCAAAGTCTCAGCAATCTCAACTACAGCGCCCCAGTGAGCTTCAAGCAAAGTGTTGGCCTTCTTGCTCACGTTTTCCCACATATTACTGGCGATACTTCCGGCAAAATATTCTCTAACAGCCTTAAAGAAGTAGTCATTGTCTGGCTTGGCTCCTGCTGTGTGAGACTGTGGAAACTCTCGCCATTGCGCGATTTGGCCTGCACGCACCGCTTGAAGATTTTTTTCCCAGTCAGCCTCGTCATCCCAATAGCCAGCCAATCCGTCCATAACGTCCTGTGCGGCTTCCCAAATCGTGATGCCGTTCGGTCTCAAGTCCAGCCCGAGAGCAGTAGCCACGACGATGTGCCCTGCCTCGTGGTAGGCGGTTTCCCTCAACGTATTTCCAACAATCAATGTTTCTTCCACGACCCCTCAAATCAATCTACTTCTTCGCCTTACCCTCACTCGGGCATTGACTGAAGAACTGCCGAGTTCCGGCTCGAAATCTTGCAGCATTTCTCCACTGCCAGCGCCAGATCTGCCCTAATTTTGCCTGACCGAGCCGAACGTATTCCCCCTCTAACCCTTGGACGATAACGGCACAGGCTCGGCAAGTGATTATAACAATCCTCGCTCCTACCTGAACCGTTGCCCCATCAGCACTTTGTCGCAAAGTACGTGAAGAGGGTGGGGACTGTGGCCAATTGCTGGCACCTGTGGAAATCAAACTCCCCCGATCCTAGTGCTATCCTGAGAACCATCATGCTTAAAGCCACTTTTATTGGCATCGACAAGTACGCTGACAACACTGTCCGCGAACTAACGGGTGCCGCTCGCGATGCAACGGCGCTTTGGGCGCTCGTGTCGGATTCCCTGCCTGGTGCGAACGCAAGCCTGCTTACCAATGCTGAGGCGACAACCGCCCGAATCCGGACCGCCCTCGCCGCCACACTCAGCGACGCCACTACTGACGATACAGTTATTGTCACGTTTTCGGGTCACGGGACCAGAAGCCACAGGCTGGTGACGCATGACACCTCCCGCAAAGATCTCGATGGCACCACCATTGGGATGGACGAGCTTGCAAGTCTCTTCAAGAGATCTAGGGCCAAAGCCATTCTTTGCGTGATTGATTGCTGTTTCAGCGGGGCTGCTCCAGCGCGGGTACTGGACGACTCTCCGATTTCCCGTGACCCGGGAATCCCCCTCGAAGAAATTGCCGGAGCAGGACGAATCTTGATCTCCGCATGCAACGTGAATGAGGTGGCGTATGAATCCCCAGCCGACAGACATGGCTTGCTGACGTTTGCCTTGATGGCCGCGCTTCAAGCCGGCGAACGCGATCCTATCGATCTGACTGCGGCGATGGCAGTCGTAATGGAAAAGGTGCGAGCCTCCGGCGGCCGTCTTGGAGTCACGCAGACGCCCGTTATGCTTGGGCATGTCGAAGGAGGGCTGGCACTCCCTAAGTTAAAACCTGGGAAGCTTTACTTGGCGGCATTTCCCGAAGCCGCTGGTGTTCGGGTCAGCCCGCAAATCGACGACCTCAGACAGTTTGGGATACCGCAAGCGGTGCTTGACGAATGGACGGCGAGGTTTCGCGGCGGCCTCAATGAACTACAGATGTCGGCCGTTAATGACTATCGGATTCTTGACGGAGAATCCCTGCTGGTCGTTGCACCGACAAGCTCGGGGAAAACATTCATCGGTGAGATGGCTGCGACGAAAGCCATTATGGACGGCCGCAAGGCGGTGTTTCTTCTGCCTTACCGGGCACTCGTCAACGAGAAATATGACCTGTTCGTCAGCATATACGGCGACAAATTGGGGATGAGAGTCATCCGCTGTACCGGTGACCATACGGACGAGACGAGCTTATTCGTGCGTGGCAAGTATGAGATCGCGGTGCTCACGTATGAGATGTTCGTGAATCTCATGGTACGAAATGTTGGAGTGTTGAACCAAATCGGCCTTGTCGTTCTCGATGAGGCACAATTCATCACCGACCCGATGCGTGGAATCGTGGTTGAACTCCTGCTTACTTATTTGCTCGCGGCCCGTGAACGCGGCGTAACGCCTCAGCTCATCGCACTGTCGGCAGTCATCGGCCACATTAACCACTTCGATGAATGGCTTGGCTGCTCAACCCTTGTGACTGCTGTACGGCCTGTGCCTCTGATTGAGGGTGTTCTCGATCGATCAGGCCAATACCAGTTCGTAGATGCTGACGGCAATGACCAACTAACGCAACTCGTGCCGTATCGCGCGATACAAGTGCGAAGAGAAAAGCCGAGCGCCCAGGATGTGATTGTTCCCCTCGTTCAGCAGCTCGTCCGTGGAACTACTGAAAAGATCATTGTGTTCCGAAATCGCAAAGGGCCGGCCGAGGGATGTGCAGCTTACCTTGCAACCGATCTTGGACTTCCGCCAGCGGCTGAGGCCCTCGCGCGGTTGCCGGAACGGGATCTGTCGAGCACGTCGATTGACCTTCGACGATGCCTCACTGGTGGAACAGCATTTCACAACACAAACCTGACGCGCGAAGAGAAGCAGGTCATCGAGCGTGCTTTTCGTGACCCAAACAGCAATCTTCGGATTCTCGGGGCCACGACCACGGTGGCGGCAGGAATCAATACACCCGCCTCCACAGTCATCATCGCTGAACAGGAGTTCATCGGGGAGGACGGGCGACAATTTACTGTCGCCGAATACAAGAACATGGCGGGGAGGGCAGGGCGACTTGGCTACAATGAGCAGGGCAAGGCGATAGTTCTTGCGAATGATTCTTCCGAACGGCAGCTTCTCTTTCGCCGCTATACACGCGGCACGCTGGAACCCCTTCTGTCTTCATTCGAGGCAGAGCACCTGGAAACCTGGATCGTGCGGTTGTTGGCCCAGGTCAAACAAATCCACAAAGACCAGGTTCTCCAGCTTCTTCTCAACACGTTCGGAGGCTATCTTGCGAATCGTCAGCATCCTGGCTGGCGTGCCGCTATGGAGCACCGCCTCCGACAACTTCTGGCCGACATGATTCGCCTACAACTCGTCGAACAGGAGTTGGACAATGTGCAACTGACGCTACTTGGGCGAGCGTGCGGGGAATCGTCCCTTTTATTTCGTTCGGCTATGCGTCTCGTTGACCTTGTGCGCAGTGTCGCGGCTCAGGGCATTACGGCGGAGCAGCTGATGGCCGTGGTACAAGCACTGCCTGAATCGGATAGCAATTACACGCCGATGTTCAAGAAAGGAACCAAGGAAAGTGTTCGCCCGAGTGAAGCTAGTCGCCGCTTCGGTGGATCTATCGTGAACGCCCTGCAACGCTTTGCGAATGATCAATTTGCTTACTACGCGCGCTGCAAAAGAGCTTCGATTCTCTGGGACTGGATAAACGGGGTTCCAGTTGAAAGAATAGAAGAGACCTACACGGCGAATCCCTATCAAGGCAAGATTGGATATGGTGATATCAGGAAATTTGCAGATGCGACCAGGTTTCATCTCGGTGCTGCCCACCGGATTACAAACATTCTATTTGCGACCGGCGGCCCGACAGAGGAATCAATCGACCACTTGCTGCGACAGCTTGAAATCGGCCTTCCTGTTCATGCTCTTGGCCTCATCGATGTCCCTGCTGACCTCACCCGAGGTGATTACTTGACTTTGCTGCAGGCCGGAATCCAGACCACCGATCAGGTGTGGCAGCGCTCTGACGAACAGCTCACGCAGATACTAGGCCCACTCGTAGGCCGCCTTATTTCCTCGAAGCGTCCCAGATCCACGCTGCAATCCTAATAGAACCGCAGCGCCTCATAAAGTAATGAAATTCAGGAGCTTCAAATGAATGTGTTCATAATTGAATCTAGCTACCCGAAGGATTTCTATAGGCACAAACTGGACGGGATCGCGGCTCAAGGCCTCTTGAATATTCTTGGTGTTAGCAATCAACTCCGCTTCGCGCTGGACCTCGAGTATTTCGAAAAGGGAATAGCGGAAGCCAAAGCCCTTGATTGCACTGTAATTCATTTGTCTTGCCACGGAGCTCATGATGGGATCGCGCTGGCCGACGACTATCAGCCCACTTGGAATGAATTTGCAAATCTCTTTCAGACAAACAAATGGTGTCCGAAAGCACTGGTAATGTCTTCTTGTTGTGGGGCCACCAGTGGCATCCGAAATGCCTTTCAGAACAAGCCACGAAGGCCAACCATTGAATGGCCACGTTTTGATGCTGAAAAACTCTGGGGCAACTTAGAACTGCTCGTGAATTCCAACAAATTGACAAACGTACCGTTCGGATTGCCAGTGACCCGTACCGGCGGTTTATTGCAGCAGGACGCTGGGTGCGTCTCGCGACAGGAACAACTGGAAGCGGATTTGGCTGACGCCTGGAGCCGCGATCCGCTTGTTCTTTTGCAAAGTGGGGTACACCAGAGGTACACGGAAAGGAGCAGCGCAGCAACTCATTCATCTTCAATAAGAAAGACTGGTGCCCGGGGTGGGAGTCGAACCCACATGAGGAAAAATCCCCGGAGGATTTTAAGTCCTCAGCGTCTGCCATTCCGCCACCCGGGCAGGGCAGATAAGAAAAAGTAGCATGGGCGGGGAAAGCGCTCAATTCAAATCATGGATTGGGGTCCGGAGCTGGTTGATGGCGGTCAGTTCTCAGTCTTTAGTAAGAGAAGAACGGGCTGTTCCTTTTCTGGATTCCGCGAAGCTACCTTGGGTCTCACGCTTGGCCGGCCTAGAGGATCAATGAGCCGCAGAGGAGGAGAGAAATGGGGAAGCAGCACCTCACGAGACGGATCCAGGGTAGCGTTCTGGACGGGTCAGCGCTGGTCCGGTGACGCAACCAATCCGAGTAACCGGCCAAGTCCGTTTTAGCGTAAAATCTCTGGACCCGTTCCGTCGCGCGGGGCATCAAAGATTTGTCCGAGACCTGCGGGTGTCCTCCTGCCCGCCACAGGAGCGAATGTGAGCCAGGCGAAAACGCAACTGGACTTCGATCAACTGAGCATCAATACCATACGGACGCTGGCAATCGACGCGGTTCAGCAGGCCAATTCCGGCCATCCCGGTGCGCCAATGGGGCTTGCACCGGTGGTGTATGAACTTTGGCAACGGTATTTGCGCTATGACCCGGCGGACCCTACCTGGTTCAACCGCGACCGGTTTGTATTGTCTGCGGGGCATGCGTCGATGCTCCTCTACGCCACGCTGCACCTTACGGGAGTTCGCGCCGTCAACGCAAAAGGCGAAGTTATAAATGAACCTGCTGTCTCGATGGAGGAGATCAAGCGCTTCCGACAAATCGGCAGCAAGACGCCGGGGCATCCGGAGTCGCATATCACGACGGGGGTGGAGACAACGACAGGACCGCTGGGACAAGGCGCGGGAAACAGCGTGGGGATCGCGATTGCCAGCAAGTGGCTGGGAGAAAATTTCAATCGGCCGGGATTAGAGATCTTTAATTTCAATGTTTACACGGTCTGCGGAGATGGAGATTTGATGGAAGGGGTGGCGTCGGAGGCGGCGTCCCTGGCGGGCCACCTGAAGCTTTCGAATCTTTGCTGGATTTATGACAACAACCGCGTGACGCTGGACGGCCCGGCGGAGTGGTCCTTCAGCGAAGATGTGATGACACGCTTTGTCGGTTATGGCTGGAATGTGACGCGCGTGGCGGACGCCAACGACCTGAGGACACTGGGTCACGCGTATGAAACGTTTCTGAAGACAAAAGACCGGCCGACGCTGGTGGTGGTGGACAGCCACATTGGGTATGGATCGCCGCACAAGCAGGATTCCTACGAAGCGCATGGCGAGCCGCTGGGCGACGCAGAAGTCAAGCTGGTGAAAGAAAATTACGGATGGCCGGAAGATGCGAAATTCCTGGTACCGGACGGCGTTTACGATCAATTTAAGAATGGTGTGGGCAAGCGCGGTGCGGAAGCGCGCGCGGCATGGAATGCGAAATTCGAGGAGTACAAGAGACAGTTCCCGCAGCAGGCCGATCAACTGAACCGGATGCAGGGGGGGCAATTGCCGGAGGGCTGGGACAAGGATTTGCCGAACTTCCCTGCCGATCCCAAGGGAATGGCCACCCGCGAATCTTCGGGGAAGACGCTGAATGCGCTGGCGAAAAATATTCCGTGGCTGATGGGTGGCTCGGCGGACTTGGCCAAATCGAACAAGACGAACCTGACGTTTGAAGGCGCGGGAGAGTTTTATCCGGAACAGTTTCACGGGCGCAACGTGCACTTCGGCGTGCGCGAACATGCCATGGGCGCGATCGTCAACGGCATGACGCTTTCGAAGCTGCGGGCGTTCAGCGCAACGTTTTTCAACTTCAGCGATTACATGCGGGCCAGCATGCGGCTGGGAGCGCTGATGGAAATCCCCGCGATGTACATCTTCACGCACGACTCGATCGGCGTGGGAGAAGACGGGCCGACGCACCAGCCTATCGAACAATTGGCGTCCTTGCGCGCGATGCCGAACATGCTGGTTCTGCGGCCAGGCGACGCGAATGAAGTGGTGGAAGTGTACAAGATCGCTCTGCAACACAAGCATGGACCGTCCACGCTGGTGTTTACGCGTCAGGCCATGCCGACGCTCGATCGAACGAAATATGCTCCCGCTTCCGGAGTAGCGAGAGGCGGTTACGTGCTGGCTGATGCGGCGGGCGGAAAGCCGGATGTTATCTTGATGGGCAGCGGAAGCGAGCTTTCGCTGTGCGTGGAAGCTTACGAAAAATTGAAGGCCGAGGGCATCAAGGCCAGAGTCGTGAGCATGCCGTGCTGGGAACTTTTCGAGCAACAAGACGCGGCTTACAAAGAAAGCGTTTTCCCTGACAGCGTGGCGGCGCGGGTGTCGGTGGAAATGGCCTCGACGTTTGGATGGGAGCGCTACGTCGGCCTGAAGGGCAAAATCATCGGCATGCGCAGTTTCGGCGCATCTGCGCCGTTGAAGGACCTGCTGAAGAAATTTGGGTTTGAAGTAGACAAGGTCATGGCAGCGGCGAAGGAAGTCCTCGGAAAGTGAGCCCGCGATGAAACTGGTGATTGGCTCGGACCATGCTGGATTTCAATTGAAAGTGGCCATGGGCGATTTGTTGCGGTCTCTGGGGCACGAGGTCCTGGATGTCGGCGCGTTCAATGAGAATCCGTCTGATTATCCAGACTTTGCCGAAGCGGTGGGCCGGGCAGTGCTGGATGGGAAAGCCGAGCGCGGCGTGCTGATCTGCGGTAGCGGGGTCGGTGCAAGCGTGGCGGCTAATAAGCTGCCCGGGATTCGCGCCGGCATGTGTCATGACACGTATTCAGCGCACCAAGGCGTGGAACACGACGACATCAACGTGCTGGTGCTGGGCTCGC
>Ga0210409_10001392_pt1 | contig 31979 bp, 24 predicted proteins | sample IncBWH17MmetaG_FD_161649 | JGI IMG/M metagenome (GOLD analysis project Ga0210409, IMG submission 161649) | Forest soil microbial communities from Barre Woods Harvard Forest LTER site, Petersham, Massachusetts, United States - Inc-BW-H-17-M | ecosystem: Environmental > Terrestrial > Soil >...
ATCCAGCAGACAGGACGTAGGTCCCAAGGACAATGCGCCGTTTCACTTCGGCGCCGAAGCCGCGTCCGCGCGTCTTTTGATACATCTCGATCAGCGTCGCACCGGGAACACGTGGGCCGTACCGCACGCCGTCGTAACGCGCCAGATTGGAACTGGCCTCTGCGGTGGCAATGATGTAGTACGCGGCGATAGCGTATTCCGTATTCGGCATGCGGATGGACACGCGTCGGCATCCCAGCTTTTCGAGGAGAGCGATTCCTGCCTCGATCTTTTTTCGCACCTCTGGATCGATCCCCTCACCGAAATAATCGTCGGGGATGCCAATGCGCAAACCGTGTAGCGATCGCCCAAGGCCTGCAACATAATCTGGAACGGGCACGGAAGCGGAAGTCGAATCGCGCGGGTCGCGCCCGGCGATGATGGACATCACCGTGGCAGCATCGCTCGCCGTATGCGCGAATGGCCCAATCCTGTCGAGCGATGAGGCGTATGCGATCAAGCCATACCGCGACACGCGGCCATAACTTGGGTTCAGCGCAGTGACTCCACAAAACGAGCCCGGTTGCCTGACGGACCCGCCCGTGTCGGTGCCAAGCGCCGCCACGGCGAGATTTGCGGCCACGGCCGCCGCCGAGCCTCCGCTCGAGCCACCGGGGACATGATCGGGCGCAACCGGATTTCGAACGGGGCCATAGGCGGAGTTTTCGTTCGAACTCCCCATGGCGAATTCATCGCAATTTGTTTTGCCGAGGACAATCGCGCCGGCGCGTTCGAGGCGAGCGACAGCTGTCGCGTCGTAAGGGGGCTTGTAGCCCTCCAGGATGTGCGAACCACACGTTGTGGGGATGCCGTGCGTGCTGATGACGTCTTTCACGGCCACGGGCACGCCGGCCAGCGTAGGCAGCGCGTCACCGGCGGCGATGGCGGCGTCAATCCGGTCCGCCTGGGCGTAAGCGCGGTCGGGCGAGAGGGCCAGAAAAATGTTGAGTTCTGCGTTGCGCTGCTCGATGCGCGTGTAGAATTCCTTGACCAGTTCGCGCGCCGAAATATTGCGGGCATCGAGTGCCGAGCGGACCTCGGAGATCGTCCATGTGGCCGAGGCGCTCACTTTTCGATCACCCGCGGGACTCGGAAATAGGGCGCTTCGGGATCGGGCGCGCCCTGGAGCACCTCTGTGATCACATCGGCGCGCACAATAACGTCCTCGCGCAGAGATGAGTCATCCGCGGAAGCTGCAACCACTTGCGTTAATGGCTCGACGCCTGAAGTGTCCACCTCATTCAACTTGTCGATGTAGGTCAGAATATCGTCGAGGTGGCTGCGATACGTATCCACTTCCGCGTCGGAGAGCTCCAGATTCGCCAGAGCCGCCACTTTCAACACGTCTTCCCTGCTGATTTTCATGGCCTTTCCAAACCTCTCGTTTTCAAGTGCAAGATTCTAGCACAAGCGCTCCGGGCAGCCCGCAGGCCCGCTGCCGGTGATGGGGTTGGGCACTTCCAGCAGAGCGACCTGGAAGTGTGCGATCCGTATCCTTGCAGCGAGGGGGCGGGCTGTAAGTCATGGGAGAGCAGGTAGTACCCAGTGGGGCGACGCCAGCGGCTGGCAAATTGGGACCCTGGATGCATAGCAAGGTGCTGATAACATTCAGGTTACTCCTTCCGACCTAGTTCCAGTACCCAGATACCAGAAATTTTGATGCTGGTCGCCTATCGGTCATTCTCAGGGTTTGTGTTTACAATTGAATTGTAATCGAATGCGACCCTCCGCCGGCCGGGGCACACAGATTCTTCGCCGGTCGCAAGGCAGACGGGCGAGCAAGGCGAGCAATTCTAGAAGCGGCCCTTAAGCCTTTTGAAGGATCTGAAAAGACCAACTATGTACTGGCTGACTCCAGGGATCGAAACCAACGCCGCGTACGGAACGTGCATGTTTTTGTTCGCGCTGTTGGTCCTATTGGTGAGGAAGAGGAAAATGATGGAGAGAACTCCATATACATTTTATCCTTCGCCCTTGCGTGCCACTGCCCGGCTCGCGCAAACAAATACATCTGCACGACGTTCGCGGCGGTCGACAAATCCGGTCCAGCAATCCGGACTTCTCCTGAGTACAGGTCTCGAAAATACGCCCCGCTCGAGGGCGAACACCAAGGCGCCAGCGATCGCCGTGAATCGATTGTCTGCGCCTCTGGAATTCCAAGCACTGCCCATTTCAAACGAGGTGAAAATGAACTCCCCATCCTTTCCGTTCGAAAGTCTTGACCCCATGGCGCTGGCTGGAATTTCCGGGTTTGCCGCACCGGCGACGCCGTCCGCACTCCCTGAAAATCTTCCCGCTCTGCCGGCCATGGGAAATCAGACCGGCGTTGAGGAGCGAATCGCGCAGGAGAGCGCGATCGTCACGCAACCTCACGAGCCAGAGGAAAGCGCTTCGGAGACACTTAACGTCGCAGAGGGAAACAATGTGGAGCAGGCCGCGACGGTTGCGCAGGCGATTCTTGCCGCACCCACAGGCAAAGCAACGGTGCTGCCAGATGTGCTTTCGTTTTACGGATTGCCGCAGCAGCCTTTCGACGTCACGCCGGATCCGGCTTATCTTTATTTCACGCCGTCGCACCGTGAGGCATTGTCATCGATCAAAGAAGGGATCGAAAATTTCCGAGGATTCATGGTGCTGGTCGCCGAGCCCGGCATGGGCAAGACGACGCTGATGAATAAGCTGATGGAAGAAGTGAGCGACTCCGCGCGCGTCGTGTTCCTGTTCCAGACGCAGTGCAGCTCGCGTGAACTGCTCTGCTTCATCTTGAATGAATTGGAAGTGGACCACTCGGGGATGGACGTCGTCGCCATGCATCGCGCGCTGAATCAGGCTTTGCTCGAGGAAATGCTGCGCGGGCGCCGGTTCGTGCTGATCGTGGACGAAGCGCAAAACCTGCAAGAGCCCGTGCTGGAAACGATTCGCCTGCTCTCCGATTTTGAAACGACGCACTCGAAGCTGATTCAGATCGTTCTGGCCGGCCAGCCGCAATTGGCGGAAACGCTCATGAGGCCCAGCCTGGTGCAACTGCGCCAGCGCATCTCCGTTCTTTCCAGCCTGAAGGCGCTCAGTGCCGAGGAAACCTCGGAATACGTCGAACACCGCCTCCTGGCGTCTGGCTGGGACGGCAAACTTCTCTTCACACCCGAAGCGTTGGCGCAGATCGCCGAATCGAGCGCGGGCGTCCCTCGCAGCATCAATAATTTGTGCTTCAGTGCGCTGCTCGCGGGCGTCCATCGCGGATTGGAAGTCGTGGACGCCGATACCGTGAAGGAAGTGTCCGGAAAGCTGAACCTGGAGTCGCTGGTGCGGCGCCCGGAAGTGAATGCGGATTCTCAGCAGCCCTCGGCGGCGGATACCATCGGTGCTACGCAACTCGCGCGAGCCCTGGCCGCGGCGCTCAACGCCGAAGCCCGGCCCAACGCGAACCCTGAAAACTCGATTGCGCCCACACCGAAGCCCGAAGTCGTCCTGACCGGCAATCTCACGGAAAAAGTCCGAAGCCAGGGCTGGAGCAAGCAGCACGAGTACAGGATCCTGGTCACTCTCGAACGCGACCCTGTCTCCGGTCTGCCCGTTGCCGACCGCTACTATTGCTGCAGCATGTATATGGACGAAGCCCAGGCCGCTGGCCTACATGTTGGCAAACCTGTGCGAATTAAAATCGAGCAGGATTAAGTAGCACAGGCACTCTTGCCTGTGCGGTTTTGTAAACCGTACGTTAGACAATCGACCCGGGAGCCATCACCAAACCCGCACAGGCAAGAGTGCCTGTGCTACTTACTACGCCAACATCCCCGGCTTCTTCAGATACCTGTCCACGATCGCTTCGGCGGTGCGGTAGGTCAGCGCGAGGATCGTCGGGGTCGGATTGGCCGCGCCGCTGTTGGGGAACGTGGAGGCGCCGATTACGAACAGGTTGGAAATGTCCCAGTGCTGCTGCTGCATGTTTACGACGCCGCGGTCGGGGGACTTGGCCATGATGGTGCCGCCCTGGACGTGCGTCGACTGGTAGCGCGTCACGTCGTAATTGGCGTAGCCGGGGAAGGGATTCACTTCTTTCGCGCCCATGGCACGGCCGATCTCGATCATTTTCGCGTTCATGAAGTCGACCATTTTTCGCTCGTTTTCCCGCCAGTTGATGGTCATGCGCAGGAGCGGATCGCCCGCGGGATTCTTGTATGCCGGATCGAGATCGAAGTAGTTGCCGACGTACGGAATATGCTCGCCGCCAAAGCCGATGTTGGCCGCGCGGTCGTACCATTCGATGGACGCTTTTTTCCAGGCCGAGCCCCAGCGCGGCAACTTGAGCGAACGCGGAAGATCGCCGAAGGTCGATATCGGCTGCGTGCCGGTCATGGTGGCGCCGATCACGCCGCCGCGGATGAAGCCGACGTTGCTGTGATCGAAGACGTCGGCGTCAAAATCGGCCATGCGGATTCCCGTTCCTCCAGCGCCCATAAAACGGTTGAGCGGCTTTTCCATGAACACATTCACGCCGAACTGCAACTGATGCGTGAGATTTTTACCCAGCGTGCCTTTGCCGGTGGAGGGGTCGTAGGGCGTGCCGATGCCGGAGAGAAACAAAAGGTGATTGTTGCCGAGGGTGTAGGTCGCGAGGATCACCAGGTCAGCGGGCTGAAAAATTTCTTCGCCGGATTCGTCGAAGTACGTAACGCCGCGCGCTCGTCCGCCACTCGCGCCCTTTTCGTGCACAATGCGGCGCACCGTGATGCCGGTACGCAGCGAGACGCTTTTCCGTTGCCGCACGACGGGTAGATAGACGCTGGTCGGCTGTGCCTTGGCGCCGATCATGCACGGCGTACGCTCGCAGAATCCGCAGAAGGCGCAGGGCGGGCGCGTGACGCCGTCGGGATTCGTATACTCGACGCTGGGGATCGCCGTGGCGTTGATGAAGGGATGGTAGCCCATCGATTTCACCGTCGCGCCGAACAGCGTGGGGAAGTACGGCACCTGCGTCGGCCCCATCGGGTATTCGGAGCTGCGCCAACCCTCGAAAATGTTGCCGCCTTCCACCTTTTTTCCGTTCAGATTTCCCGCTTTGCCGGAAATGCCCACTTCGCGTTCTGAGCGCGCGTAGTACGGCTCCACCTCGTCGTAGGTGATGCCCCAATCCTGGATCGAGTGGTCTTCCGGCAATTTCTGCTTGCCGTAGCGCTCGACGGTTTTCGAGTACATCTCGAAGCAATCCGGCATGAGTCGCGGGTAGACCGCTCCCCAGTGTTCGCCTGTTCCGCCGACGCCGGTGCCGGGGAGAAATGCGCCGAATTGGCGAATAGGATGAGACCGCTCGCTCGTGCTGTATCGCAGGGCGATGGCGTCGGTCGAAGGGTCCTGCATCATGTGCTTGCGCACAAAAAATTCCAGCTCGTCCATTCCGTCAATGTATTCGGCCATGCGCGGGCGGCCGCGCTCGAGAATGGTGATCGACAGCGGCGTGCGCGCGCTCAATTCCTTGGCCATGAGCAGGCCGGTCCAGCCGCTGCCAATGATGAGGACGTCGGTTGATGCCAGGGTCTTCATGATTTCCGGTCCTCATCCTCGCTGGTGCGAACTTTTCGTCCGATGGCTTGTTCGAGGCTGATGGGTTTGGGTCGGAAGGCTTCGCCGAAGTGTTTGGTCAGGTCGTCGTAGTTGCTCATGCGCGGGCCGGGGAAACCGACCAGCTGCCAGCCGACCATGTCCACATTGCCGCCGTGGACGGGATCGCAGAACATTCCCTCGATCGTGTTTTCGCGCAGCAGGGCAAAAAAGTGGGCGCCTTCGATTTGTTGCAGCTTTTTGTCCTGCTCTTCGGGAGAAAGCCGATCGAAACCCTTGAGTCCCTTCAAGCCTTCGCGATAGGCCTCCGCTGGAGTGGCCTTGCCCTGGTAACCGAATTGGCGCGGCGCATTTTCATCAAACGGACCCTGCGTGTAACGGTAACGGTCGCGCCCGTAGGGGCCGGCAAGCTGGCGATCGATGTAGATCACCACGCCGGCTTCTTTTGCGCCTGGCCCCGAATCGTCGCTGGGGAAAATTCGCGCCGCGGCAGCCGCGACGATCAACGCTTCTTCTTCGGTGAAAAAGCGCAGCGGAATTTTCAGCGTCTGGGCCGCTTTTTCCTGCGCAAACAGGCGCGAGGCCCGGCGGTCCAGCGAATACACCAGCACGCCGCCAACACTCGCCGCGGAAAGAACCAGAAATTGTCTGCGCCGCATGCGCGGAATTTTACCACAGGAAAAGCGGCGCGGGAGACGCGCAAGGTCCTTCGGTGTAGTTGGGCTGAGTCGAGTTTGTTCCCGAAAAATCTTTTTCTCGGATTCGCGTCCATGCCACAGGTCGGAACGGGATCAGAACTTCGTGATTGTGTCGTCCGGATCGCCGGAGGGGAATTCGCTCATCATCACTTCCTCTTCGCGCATGGCCGGACGATGCTCGCAAAGGGCAAGGAATTTGACGACCTCTTCCCGAAACGTGGGGGTTTCGCTGTCTTGAAGAGCTTCCAGCGAAGTCCACATGGAGACGATTGTTACTTCCAACCTTTCTCCCGGGCCGCTTCGCAGCGCAAGCAAGCCGCAAAATCCAGGTTGCCTTCGCAGGATCGGCATCATGGCATTGGTAGAAGCCAATAATTCCTCCATTTTTCCGGGGAGGATTACGACCCTCCAGACCCTCGCGTACATATGCACCTCCGGGTGGGTCCTGGCGATGGATGGGGTGGCCAAGGTTACCTTCCGTTCCAGCCGTTGAAAATCCAGAGTCTAACTTCCGGCCTCAGTAAAATCAGGAACCCACTCACTTGCCTTCGCTTGCCAATGCGCTCAAGGGTCTCGAGCAGATCCAGGGGCGGGAGAACTCCATCTCGAATTTCCATCTTGAGCTTGCCCAATGTCCGGAAGCCTAGCCCTCCTGCCTCGCCGTGTCAACGGCGAGTCGCGATGGCCCCGGTGCTGTTGATGCGCGCCCCAGGCAACTACGCAACAAGCCGGGGATGCATTCGTTCGTAGTCGATGCGGTATGGGCGATAAGTAGCTCGAACTGTAAGCAGCATCAAAGCGGAGGCCCCGCCGATAGTGATGGCAAGCGAAGTCCCAATCATTTTTTCGTTTCGAAACACGTAATCGTTCAGGAGTCCGGGCAGCAAGGGACCGAGGCTGAGGCCACCCATGTTAAGAATCAGAAGAAATAGAGCCGACACCTGGCCTCGCGCCTGGTTCGGGAAAATAAATTGGATGGCGGCATAGGAACTCCCAATCGGGAGAGCGAGGAAAAAAAGCCCGGGAGCCGCCAGAAGCAACGTCCAATCGGCTTGCTTTGCCGTCATTGCGAATGCAAACAGAATTCCGGCGCCAATGGCGCTGACTACTGCAACTCGGAGTGGAGCCTCCAAAATACCTATCTTTTGCCAGTGATCGCACAGCCACCCACCGGCGGACATTCCGAGGCACCCGAAAATGAGGATGATCAAACCAAGGGCGCGGCCGGACTGCCCGGCAGACCAACCATGAATTCTTTGTAGAAATGCAGGAGCCCATCCAAAAAAAGCATAGGCGCCCATCGACTGGAAGACCATCCCTACGGATATTCCCAGAAACGACTGCCATCGCTTTCTCAACTCCACGACAACTTCGCGGAACTGCAAGCGAACTGGGGTGCCGTCCGATGCCCGCAGCAGCTGGCGCCGAATGGGTTCACGCACCGTGTAGAGCAGCAGAGCTATCGCCAGGCCAGGCGCGCCCACGATTAGAAACGTGAAACGCCATGGGGCGACCGCACCCAGTAGAGGCAGCGTAACCAAGGGCATTCGCGTCACAGCGTCGACCACCGACCCGCCTGCAATCAGCGCGAGGCCGGAGCCGATGAAAATGCCCATGGAATAGACGCTGAGCGCCCCGCCAAGTTTTTCTTTCGGAAAATAGTCCGAAATCAGAGAAAAGGCCGACGGTGACAGAGTCGCTTCGCCGACGCCCACTCCCATGCGCGCCATAAACAGCGACCAGAAACTTCTTGCAGCACTGCAAGTACCCGTGAGGAAGCTCCAAAGGACGACGCCGACGATAATCACATTGCGCCGGTTGCGAGTGTCCGCGAGCCGGCCGAGCGGCAAACCCATCAGGCCATAAAATAGAGCAAAGGCGATGCCTTGCAGCAGGCCGATCCGTGTGTCGCTGATGGCGAGGTCACGCTTTAACGGCCCGACCAACAAGCTAAGAATTTGCCGGTCGACAAAGGACAGCGTGTAACAAACCATGAGAATAAGTACTACGTACCATGCGTACCGAAGGCTGGGCTCGGCTTCTGACGACGGGGCTAAAGTCGCTGCTCGCTCGGATGATTTCATTCAAGGTGGATGCAGATTCTAACAGGCCGCGGCTGTTCACAATCAGGAAATGTCGCAGTTGGGAGTGCGAGGCAGCTTTTAGCGAGCCGGTGGATTTATCTTTTTCAAGGTTACGCCGGCCAATTGCATTGTGGCTGCCAGCGTCGTCTGCGCCGCGTTCAAGCCGAGACGAAAATCCTTGTCGTTGTAGGTCGCATAAAGGTCGGTGGGCTGATGCCACTGAGGGTCCCAGCCGTTTCCGATTTGGGTGCCGCGCTCGTTTTCCCGGACGCTGATGGCGGCTACTTCCTTCATGAAAGGCGACGAATCCGTATTCGTCATGTGGCTGCCGACGCTTGCCGGATAGTCCGTCGCATACTTTTCATTGGCTTGCTCAAGCGTCCAGGCCAGAGCCTGTGCCTGCGCGGCGAATTTCGAATTCAACTGGAATTCAATGTTGATGTCCGCTTCCGGGCGCTGCTGTTTGCTCACCGTGCCATCCTCGCGGGGCGCGCCATGATCGTACAGCATCATGTCATGCTGAATCATCCCGAGCCACTTTGGCTCCGGGTAGCGGCCCGATCCCGGCGGGTCCTCCTTGCCTTGCAGGTCCTTGCGCTGCTCGACGTAGGCGGTGCTGCCGTTCAGCCCCGTCTCCTCGTTGTTCCACAAGATAAAGCGAATCGAACGCTCGGTCTGCACGTCCGAACTGCTCAACACGCGCGCAAGTTCCATCACGAGGGCTGTGCCTGATCCATCGTCGTTGGCGGCCTCGCCCCAGCCTATGCCGTCCATGTGGCCGCTGACGATATACATTTCATCAGGGTGTGTTGTGCCGACTTTCGTGCAGTAAACTTCCTCGCGAGCACCGGGCGACGACGGCTGCGAATCCAGCGCGCGAATCTTCGGGTCCGTCTGCGCGCTTGGGTCGTTGTTGACGCCAACGAGAGTCCGGAGGCCCCTCGGGCGTCCGCCTCCTACGGAGATGGCGTCGGGCGGCGTTGGAAGGCCGGGCCCCACCGCCGTATACGGCAAGCTTTTGCGCGTGTCCGGGCCCGGCGGCTGGTAGTCGTACTTGAGCCTTTCCGTATTTGTGCAGCCGTAACTTTTGAGCTGGGTTTCAATCCAGTCGATGGCGTTGCGATTGCGATCCGTCCCCTGGCGGCGGTCGCCGAACTGCGTGAGTCCCTTGATCGTGGCCTTGTAGCGTTCCAAGTCGAGCCGATCGACGAGAAGTTTTGTAGGGTCGGCAACCGTTTCCGCTGAGCTCTGCGATGAAGCCGCCGCTCCGCGCAGGGCAGACGCGTGTGGATTGAGGCCCATCAAGACTGCGCAAGTTGCCACAACCATCAGCTTTGATCGCATGGCCTTTCTCCCCTGGGACCAACTCGCAATCCGGAATTCATGTTGCAACGCTCCCGGTCGCAAATATTCGTTGGCGCAGCTGCAATAATCCAAGTAGGACCGACCCAGATGCCCAACTTACCTTTCCCCCCCTCGATCTGGATCATTCTTGGCCCAATCCTGGTGCTCGCAGCGGCGTCTCTGCTTATTCCGTTGCTGGTGAAAGAGAGGCCAATGCCGCCCGAAGAGGGATGGACGGGCTTCTTTTACTCCAATCCTAAAGACCCGGCGCTGTTCGTGCCGAAACGAATTGGGATTGGCTACACTTTGAATTTCGGCAATCCGCTGTCCTGGGTCGTGCTGGCTTTGATATTTGCCCTGGTGTCCGTGCCGCTTATTTTATCCGCGACCATCCTGCGCCGCTTGCCGAGATAGACTTCCAATTAGCGCCCGGCCTGTTCCACCTCTGCAGCCGCGGCATTGATCAGCGCACTTTCGTTATCGAGGACGGCCGCGACGCGCAAGATTTCGGCCTCGGCCTCGGCCCAACGTTTTTCTTCGATGGCCTCCCGAACACCGGGCAGCGTCTTGACGCCGTAGCCGGAATACACGCCGGGCGCATAAAGCATGTGCTTGTACCACGTACGCCGCAGCACGCCTTCCGGAGTGGTGAGGCGGCGTTCGCTTTCCATCAGTTTCTGGTTCAGGTCTTGCAGCGTGGCGGCGGAAAGTCCGGCGGGCCAGGCCTTCTTGATCGCCGCCTGATAACGCTCCGCGCTGCGCGTGAGCGTATCGGCGGCGTTGTCGAGCGGAGAAAAATTCAGGAAGGGCGGAACGTCCTCATGGGGCGGAGGCGCTTTGGGACGGCGCGGGTCAGCGGTGGCGGTGAACAGGCCTTCCTCGATTTCCTTGTTTCGCTCGATCATGGCTGCCCTCTCGTCATCCGCCAGTTTTTTCAGCTGCTTTTGATAGAAGTGAATGGTGTCGGCGAGGTCCGTGAATTCAAAGGGAAGCAAGTCGGCATTGGCCAGGCGCAGGACGGCCGTCCCCGCGGTTTGCGAAAGCGCGCGCCCGTAGACAAAGTCCGTATCGCCGAAATGGGTGTACCAGTAGAAGTCGTCATACGCTGAATGGTAGATACCAGCATCGCCCTGGCCTCCATAACGGACATCCATGGAAGCGATGCCGATGTGATCGAGGAACGCCGTGTAGTCGGAGCCTGAGCCTAGCGCTTCAATGCGCAGATCGGCGCGCTGGCGCAATTCCTTGCGATCGTCCTCCGTCTTTGCTTGCTCGATGCGGCGCAACTGGGAACGGCGCCAAACGGAGATTTTCGTTTCCGGATCCTGAATATCGCGAGCGACGTCGTTCACCAGGCGCTCCAGCGTGTGCGAACCTTCTACTTCGAGATATCCGCGTCCGGTGGCGTCGCTGTTGATGTAGGCGACGGCATGTTGTGCGAGTTCCTTGTCGTGCTGTTCCACCCACTCTGTCGAGCCGAGCAGCATAGGCTCCTCGCCATCCCACGCGCAGTAAATAATGGTGCGTTTGGGCCGCCAGCCCTGCTTCACCATTTCTCCGAGCGAGCGGGCCTCTTCCAGCAGGGCGACCTGCCCGGAGATTGGGTCTTGCGCGCCGTTCACCCAGGCATCGTGATGATTGCCGCGGATCACCCATTCGTCAGGGGCTTGCGCGCCCGGAATGCGCGCGATCACGTCGTAAATTTCCTTCATGTCCCAATTGAAACTCACCTTGAGATGAACTTTCGTTTTGCCGGGGCCGAGGTGATAAGTAATTGGAAGGCCGCCGCGCCATTCCTTGGGCGCCACCGGCCCTTCGAGAGCGGCCAGCAGCGGCTGCGCGTCGCCGTAGGAGATGGGCAGATCGGGAATCTTGGTGAGACTTGGCGCGTCCTTGATCGCCAGACGCTTGCCCTCGGGCGTTGCGCCCACGCCAGGCGTCAAAGGGTCGCCGGGGCTGTACGACGGAAAATCCATTACGCTGCCCCGCTGGACGCCGTCGGGAGGGCGCATTGGACCTTGTGGGAAAACGTTGTCCACGGCATAGCCGTCATCGGCAGGGTCGGAATAAATCAGGCAGCCAATCGCACCGTGCTCGGCGGCGACCTTGGGCTTGATCCCGCGCCAGGAATTGCCGTACTTGGCGATGACTATGGCGCCCTTTACGGAAACTCCCAGACGGTCGAGTTCCTCATAGTCCTTGGGCAAGCCGTAGTTGACGAAGACCAGCGGGGCCGTCACGTCTCCGTCGATGGAGTAGGCGTTGTAGCTGGGCAACTGCTCGCTCTGCTGGTTGCTCGTGGGATCAACGGCGAGCGGCGGCTCCTGCAATTTCGCCGTGAAGCGCGTGGGCGCAACCATCTCGAGCACGCGTTCCTTCGGCGTCGGGTAAAGGACGACGAACGTTTCGATCTTGGCGTCCCAGCCCCATTCCTTGAATTTCGAGAGAATCCACTCCGCATTATCCTTGTCATAAGCCGATCCGACATTGTGCGGGCGGGCGCTCAGCCGGCGCATGTATTCGCGCTGGTTGTCCGGACTGGGAAGCGCCCGAAACTTCGCTTCCCAATCGCGTTCAGCCGCCGAACTTGCGCGGGTGAAACCCTGGAGCGGTTCGTCCTCCGCTCCTGTGGAGACTAGACCAAACAGGAAAACAATGAGCGTCACAGTCATCACCATGCGTCGCATCGCTGCACCTGGCTTTCGTGTCTTGCCGCCGCTCTGGCGGGCCACGGGAGAGAAGCTTACTGCAAAGAAATCGCGAGACCAAGTCTCGGGCTTGCTCCACTGTGATTCAATCGCGTTCCGGATGTAGCAAACGGCTGCCCGCCCAAAAAACGGGCGCCCGCTACAAAACCTGCAACCAAGCTGGCACGACGATTTTGTAGCGGCTGTTCCGTCCCGTGCCTTTCGGGACGGAACAGGCAGATTCATGGCTTGGCATTGCCTTGGCCCATCAGCATTAAACTGCGCTGCGAAAAAGGCAGGTAGACCAGCCCCGCCGTCGCCGCGAGCGCGAGTCCAATGCCGATTTGTTCCACCAGCAGAAACGGCGCCAGCGCCCAAAGTTCATCGAGAGGAAGCACAAAAGGAAACAAGCGGGAGAATTTCGCCGGCAATCCGCGATATCCAAGAATGGCGGCGGAAAGCAGATACAAACGAACAGGGATCCCGGCGAGAGCGGTCACAAGAAGAAGCCCGAAGAGCCACTTCGGATGCTGAACCGCCTGGGAGAGCACCGGTTCCACCCAGTGCAGCAGCGCCAGCGAGGCGATGTAGAAGGAGAGATACATGACTTGGATGAGCGAAAAAAGTGTTTTCACGACGCCGCGCGGCGCGTCCGGAAGGTCGTGCGAATCGCTGAGCACGAAGTTGCGATTCCCGCTGGATACGGTTGCCGAAGTTTCCGGCCCGACAGCGGCGCTCTGTTTGGATTCAGCGGACCGCGCTGCGCCATCCGCCACTACCTCGACTGAGGCGATGAAGCGGTAGCCTCGGCGTGGAATCGTCTGAATGAATCGCGGATTTTCGGCCGAATCGCTCAGGGCGTCGCGCAGTTTGTTGACCGCCGTGTTGAGGCTGTGGTCGTAATCGACGAACGTGTCCGCGGGCCAAAGCTGCTGCCGCAATTCCTCTCGCGTCACCACGTCGCCGGGGCGGGCCAGAAGGTGCAACAGAACCTCGAGCGGCTGCCCCTGGACGCGCGGGCGCAGCTTTCCGTCCTTGCGCAATTCGCCTGTGCCGGCGTCCAACTCGTACAAGCCGAAGCGATAAGTTGATTTTTGATTGGTCGGCTCAGGCACAGACAGTTGCTCGCCATGGAATTCTATGCTCATTCTAGATGATGTGATCGAATAAGACTAATGCTTTATTGGACTTACGGAATGATGGGGATTCGATTGAAATTGAGCCAGCGTGTATTGCAACCCGAGGAGGTTTTCGTGCAATCTCGCGCTGCCTAAGGAGGCGCCCATTCGAAACCGGGTTCCAATTCGCCTGCGACGCGCTCTTTTCATTTGCCTGATCGTTGCCGCTTCTCCCGCCGGCGCCACGGAGTTGAAGCCGGAGGCCGCGCAGGGGTTTGATCAATATGTGCGCCTCACTGAAATGCGCATGCATGGCGAACTCGCGCCGGGCGGCAAATTTCTTTGGGCCGATGGCCTGGCGGAACCGGGCCGCAGCGAAGCCTATGCCCGGTTGCAGCGCGGCGAAGTGGTTTCGGCGAGGCTGCGGACTGAAGATCCTTCGGGCCGTTCTTCCACGCCGGGGGCCATCATTCATCACTGGGTCGGGACGATTTTCATTCCGGGAGTTTCTATCGGCCAGGTGTTAGCGCTCGTTGAGGACTACGACCGCCACGCTGAATACTACAAGCCGGAGGTCATGCAGTCGAAGACGGTCGAGCACAGCGGCGACGATTTCAAGGTCCACTACCGTTTGAGGAAAAAGAAGATCATTACTATCATCCTCGATACCGATTACGCGGTTCACCGCCATTTTCTCGACACGACTCACGCGTACAGCGACTCCTACAGCACACGAATTGCGCAGGTCGAAAACGCGGGCGAACCGAGCGAGCATGAATTGCCGCCGGGAAAAGACGGCGGGTATATGTGGCGCCTCAATTCGTACTGGCGGTATTTCGATTCGGGCCGCGGGGTCTATGTCCAGTGCGAAGCCGTCTCTTTGACTCGCGATATTCCCGCCGCGCTCAACTGGATGATCGCGCCGTTCATCGAGAGCATCCCGAAGGAATCGCTCGAATTCACGCTGCAGTCCACGCGCTCCGCGGTCTTGCGCGGGGGTCTACATGCATCGCAATAGAACGCGCGTGCTGGTTTAAACAGGAGGCCGATCATGACAGAAGAAGGAGCGCAAATCGCGGCGACGCCGCTCGCTGCGCGGGGAATACCGGTTCGGAAAATTCCGAAACGCGTTCCGTTCAAGAATGCGCTCCGCCTTCAGCAGAGTTTCACGGCGGCGGCCGAGCGCAAGGCCCTCGCGTGGCTGGCCGAGCGGCTGCCGGCGTGGGTGAATTCCGATCACCTGACGCTCCTCGGTTTCATTGCCATGATTCTGGCGGGCGCGAGCTACGCGCTGGCAAGCACGCACCGCGAGGGGCTGCTCCTCGCGACGTTTTTTCTGGCGGTGAATTGGTTTGGCGACAGCCTGGACGGGACTCTTGCGCGTCTTCGCAACCGGCAGCGGCCCCGGTACGGCTTTTACGTCGATCACATGATCGATACGTTCGGCGGCCTTTTTTTGATGGGAGGCCTGGCCATCTCGGGATTCGTCGACTGGCGGATCGCGCTCGGAATGTTCGTCGCCTTCCTGATGCTTTCGGTCGAGGTCTATCTGGCGACGTACACAGTCGGAACTTTTCAACTTTCGTTCGCGAAATTTGGCCCCACGGAAATCCGGATCCTGCTGGCGATCGGAAATCTGGCGCTGTGGCTTCACCCGAATGTGGGGATCTTCGGCTCGCCTTACCGAATCTTCGACGTGGGAGGAATCATCGCCATTGCGGGCATGTCGCTCTTCCTGATTGTTTCCACGATTTTTAACACGGTGAAACTTTATCGCTCGGAGCCGGTAGCATGACGGCGTGTGGAGGGGGAAAATGATTAAACCTTATTTTTTGAAGAGCTTACTCACCTTGGTGATAGCCCTGGCGGTTGTTATTGTGCCGAAGTCAGTGTCTGCGCGGCGCGGCGGAAGTTCTCACGGGGGCGGAGGTTCTCATGGGGGCGGAGGTTCACATGGAGGGAGCTCTCACGGGGGCGGCAGCTTCCGCGGCGGAGGCCATTCCAGTTTCCGTGGCGGCGGACAATCCTACCGAGGTTCCCGCGGCGGAGCGGCAATGTCGTCCGCCCGGCTGGGCGGGGGGAATATGAACGTGCGACGAATGAGTGGCGGTTCGTACGCGAGGACCGGAGGGTTTTCTTCAATGCCTGGCAATTTCACGCGCAATTCAACGTTCGGAAGTAGAAACTTCGGCTCATCGGTAAACTCTCGAACTTTCGGTTACTCCGGGGGTTCGCTGCAAGCGGCGCGTGGTTCCCGCAGCCCCATGGGCGGGTGGCAGTCGTTTGGAAATTCGGCCTTTCGATCGACGCCTGGATTGACACGCACTTCGGGAAACGGTATCGGCGGCGGGTGGCATTCCTTCGGGAACACGAATGGTGGCGGCAGAGCGGAGATGTCTCGCGGTTATGCGAGCAGTGTGCGAGCGACAGGCCAGTGGAATTCATTTGGAAATTCAAGGAATGGGTCTTTTGGCAGGAACAATTCAGGATATTCCTTATCCGCGGCGAGTCGCGAGAATCCATCGAACATGCACGCTTCTGGTTTGGGATTCAGCTCAAACCGTTTTTCAAATACTCCGGCAATCTCGCGGTTTTCGTCGTTCTCGTCATTTTCCACCGGTCCGCCGATGGCCAATTTCGGTAGCTCGCGCCGCTTCGGGACCGCGGGTTTCGCAAGTTCTGGTTTGGGAAGCACGGACTTTGGCGGTTTCGGCTCTTCAAATTCGCTCATTGGATCGAGTATTTCGCTGATCCCGAATTTGTTATTTGGTGGGCTATTGCATTTGGGCACATCGTTGATCGGAGGAGGAGGCCTTCTCGAAGGGGGGCTCCTTGCAGGGAACGCAATTTCTTTGGCTGCGCGTTGGTTAGGATCCGGACTCGGCTCAAACGGATATGGCCAGGGCGGGCCCGCAAGCGTTGACTTTGGTTTTGGCCCAGGCGGATTTGGCGTAAATTTCGGCTTCGCCCCGGTCCCAACGGTGCCAGCATGTATTCCTGTTGCAAGTTTCCAGGGACCCGGCTGGGCATGGAGCGGCTATTGCGGCCCTTCTCCATACTATCCATCGGGGTGGAACGGCATCAGTCAGTTCGGTAATCCCACAATCAACTACAACTTGAGCGGCGATCGTTTCGGCGGCTCTAACTTCCTTCAGGACCGGAACTGAAGCGATGTAAGGTCCTCCCGGGAGAATGAGCGCCCGCCTGCGATTCAAGGTATACTGTTGTTCCCCCCTCCTTGAATTCAGGAAAGGTCCTAATGTCTCTTCGAAATGTTACGCGCCGAGAACTGTTGAAACTCGGCGGTGCCGCAGCCGCTACCGAGTTGGGGGCTCTGCTTTTGCATGGATGCGGCGCGATCAGCATTAATTCCAACCCTTCTCCCGGCCCATCCGCTTGCGGCAGCAAGTTGACGGATATCGAGCATGTCGTCATTTTCATCCAGGAAAATCGGTCCTTCGATCATTATTTTGGGAGCTATCGCGGGGTGCGCGGGTTCTCGGACCAAAGTCTTGCGTTCCAGCAGCCCGATTCGGCCAACTCGACCAACCCGCCTATCGGTAAACTACAGCCATTCCATCTGGACACTGCCACAACCAATGCGGCGTGCACGCATGACATCACCCATGCCTGGGTGCCGCAGCATCAGAGCTGGAACAACGGCGCAATGGACGGATTTGTGAATTCCCGCCTGCCGATCGATTCCAATGACGCCGTCCTGACCATGGGTTACTACAATCGCGTGGACATTCCCTACTACTATGCCGTCGCGGATGCATTCACGATCTGCGACAATTATTTCTGTTCAGTTATGGGTCCCACGGACCCAAACCGCCTTTACACCATGGCGGCTTCGATTGACCCCGAAGGAAAGAATGGCGGACCTTTGCTTCAAACCCTCGGCGTAAATCGTCCCTCATTCTATGGGCACTTGACATACACCACGATGCCGGAACAGCTTCAGGCTCGCGGTATTTCCTGGAAGGTATATTCGCCGCCAGACGCAACCTTACTTAACGGCATTTTGTCGGACAATGTTCTGTCGTACTTCAAGAATTTTCAGGATCCCGCGTCGTCTCTTCATCAAAACGCGTTTGGGCCGCAGTTTCCCACTGATTTTGTGGCGGATGCCTTGTCCGGAAACCTGCCGCAGGTCTCCTGGGTGATAGCGTCCATAGTCGACTCCGACCATCCCCCAGCCCCCTCACTTTTTGGCGAAAGCACGTTGTTCGCGATGCTGACCGCCTTGACTGCCAATCCCGTGCAATGGGCAAAGACGGCCTTTTTCGTCACCTATGATGAAAATGGTGGATTTTTTGACCACGTCCCGCCGCCGACTGCGCCTCCCGGAACGCCAGGTGAGTACATCGTACCTGCCGTGACGGATCCAACAGTGGCCGGCAGTGGCCCCATTGGTCTGGGTTTTCGTGTACCGATGCTCATCCTCTCGCCATTCAGTCGTGGCGGTTTTGTTTCATCGGATCTTTTCGATCACACATCGGTGCTGCGATTTCTGGAGACGCGATTTGGCGCTGAAGTGCCGAATCTGAGCGCGTGGCGCCGTGCCGCCGTGGGGGATCTCACCAGCGCATTCAACTTTGCAGCGCCGGATCAGGCGACGAGTGTGTCAGCCACGCCCGCAGGAATTCCGCAGATCCAGCAATGCGTAGCGACTCTGGCCGGAACAACGCCGTATCCGTTGCCAACCCCGCAGAGCTTGCCTTCCCAAGAATCCGGCGCGGCTCCAAAGCCCAGCGGTCCGTGCTGAGTTACTACCTAGACCTCGCCCCGCTTACAAAGTTCTACAATAACCACAACTAAAATCTTGGTAGGGCGACCATATCCCTTACGCAGGTCGTTTCCGCGATCATCCAGACGGCAAGGCTCTATTGCGCTGACCCGTGCCTCTCTGCGATTCGCTTGACAAGACCTCCGGCGGTGTCGCAGCATCACACCCAACCCTGAGAGGAGTTACCACCATGTTACTCATTCTCCTTGACCACCCATTTATTTTTTCGTGTCTCGTCCTCGTCGTTTTTTATTTGTGGATGTCGGTACGCGTCGTTGGACCGACCGAAGTGGGGTTGGTCATGAAGCGCTTTGGATTTCGAAAGCTGAAGGACGACAACCCGATCGCATTCCATGGCGAAGCGGGCTACCAGGCCGATCTCTTGATGGCGGGACGCCGCTGGAAGCCCTGGCTGCTTTACGAGGTTCAAATGTATCCGTGGGTGCAGGTTCCCGCCGGAGAAATTGGAGTGGTTATCGCCCAGGTTGGCTCGCCCCTGCCGATCGGTGCGAAGTCGGCTGTTTACAAGAAAGTGTTCGCGAACTTTTCGGACCTGCGTTCCTTTGTTGCCAACGAAGGGCAGAAGGGGGTTCAGCGCCCTGTGTTTCCCCCGGGCACGCTGGCTCCCGTTCACCCGGTCGGTTTTCTTGTGATTACCAAAAGCAAGGCCTACGGGCTGCCGGTATCGCCGGAACTTCGATCGCGGGCCGGGAAAAATGAAACGCTCACACCGGAGGCTTTCGGTTTGCGCCCGGAGCAACTCAATCTGGTGCGAATCGAGCCGAAGGCGACCGGTAAAGACGGCACGCTGCTCGATATGGTTGGCATCGTGACGGTGTTCGAAGGCGATCCGCTTCCCTCGGGTGACATTGCCAGCCGTCTGGGAGGCTTCGCGGATCTCGACAAAATGGAAGCCGCTAACGCGACCGATGGCGACATTATCGAAGTGCTGCTCGGAAATAAGAACAATCTGCACAATAACTACCAGGATTTTCAAGCGTTTCTGGACAGCGGCGGGCGCATCGGACTGCAGCACGACCCTCTCCTTTACGGTGCCTACGCGCTTAATCCGTTTCTGGTCACCGTCGAGTTGGTGTGGATGCTGGTGGTGCAACAGGGCCAGGTGGCTGTAGTCAAAGCATATGTTGGATTGCCAACGCACGACACTTCCGGATCGGATTTCAAATTCGGAACGCTGGTCCGGCCGGGGCACCGCGGCATCTGGCAGGAGGCGCTGCGAACCGGAAAATATCCGCTCAATCCGCGCTGCTATCAGGCGGAAATTGTTCCGACATCCATTCTGACTTTGAACTGGGCCGATGAGGTATCGGCTGCGCACAACCTCGACGCGCAATTGAAGCAGATCGTGGCGAAGAGCAACGAAGGCTTCGTATTCGCCATCGATCTGCAGGTGCAAATCCATGTGCCCGATACCAACGCGCCGCGCGTCATTTCCATGGTCGGGACCATGATGAATCTGGTGAACGAAGTTTTGCAGGCCGCCGTGGGCAATCATTTCCGTGACAAGTTGCAGAGCATGCCCGCGATTCGCTTCATCGAAACGCGCCAGCAAGTGCAAGAGGAAGCGTTTAAGCACATCAAGGATCAGCTGGACCAATACCGCGTCGAAACGCGGGGAGTGTACATTCAGGACGTCGTGCTGCCCCAGGACCTCGTTAAGGTTTTGACCCAGCGCGAAATCGCCAACCAGGAGATTGAAACCTACCGCAAGCAGCGCGCCTCGCAGGAAGAACGCATCGCCATGGAAAACGCCAAGGGAACGGCGGAAATGCAGGCCGACCTGGCCAAATCGAAGGTGGGCGTGGACATTAAGACGAACGATGCGAATGCTCGCACCGAAGAAGCGCGAGGCGAGGCGGAGTTTATTCGCCAGACCGGCACGGCCAAGGGCGCCGAGGTGGAGGCGGTCGGGCTGGCCAGGGCTCGCGGGTACGAAGCGCAAGTGCGCGCGCTCGGATCAAACGCGACGGCGCTGGTCAACGTCATCACGGCGCTCGCCGACGGGAGCATGAAATTTGTTCCCGACATTCTCGTCGCCAGCGGAACGAACGGAGGAGGCGCGCTCGACGGCCTCGCCGCCACGGCAATGCGCTACCTCGGCGGAAATGGCGGAAAGAGCTTGCCCGGGAGCCAATCCATTGAGGGGAAAACTGAAACTCCGGCGAGTGGACCTGCGAGACAAACAGGACAAAGCTAGCCCGTTCGCAGTCCGAAGGGTCTCGCGCCTGGCTGTTTCGCGACTTCGAAGCAAGTTAAACCATTCGCAGAAAAATGGCGTTTATCCCGCAGCCGCACTCAGTTCAAGGACTGGGTTATCGCGGTTGCCTCCCATGTTGGGATTGATGCGTGTCTCTTTGTGCCAGCTTGGTATGGAATAACCCCCCCTTCCTGGTCCGGGAATCCTCGGCCCATTTCATGAAGAGCAACCTGTTTAGTATGAATAAGTTGCGATAGTGTCGCCGCGCCACGGTTGGCCAGGGGAATGCTCTCTGGGCATACGGAGGGAAACGTGTCGGCTCACCCGTGCGGCAGCAACAGGCGCACTCTAATCATTCGGATCGGCGGTTTGTTTCTGCTGAGCCTGACGCTCCTGCCCGGAGGAGTGTCCGGACAATCTCCGCAGCCAACGCCGCGGCATTCTGTTCCATCGGCGGGGCAGCAGGACCTCTCTCAGGTCTCCATCGAAGACTTGATGAATATCAAGGTGACGTCGGTTTCCAAGAAAGAACAGAAGATGTCGCAGGCAGCCGCGGCAATTTTCGTCATCACACAGGAGGACATCAGCCGATCTGGAGCGGCAAATATTCCGGATTTGCTGCGCATGGTGCCGGGAATAGATGTTTCACAAATCAACGCCAACAGCTGGGCTATTTCGGCTCGCGGCTTCAACGACCAGTTTTCGAACAAATTGCTGGTCCTCATCGATGGACGGACCGTTTACACGCCGCTGCTCGGCGGAGTGAACTGGGACACTCAGGACGTTCCGCTTGAAGATATAAACCGGATCGAAGTCATTCGCGGACCGGGCGCGACGATCTGGGGGGCCAACGCCGTTAACGGAGTGATTAACATTGTGACGAAGAGTGCCGCAGATACGCGGGGCGCTATGGTCACGGCCGGTGGAGGCACGGAGGGACAAGCGCAAGGGACGGCGCAATATGGCGGAGCCATTCGAGCAAATACCGACTATCGTATCTTCACGGATTACCTGAACCATAATTCCATGCCCGCGCAGGACGGCGATTCCGGCGAGGACGCCTGGCACCTGTTGCACGGCGGTTTCCGAGCGGACACGAATGTTTCCTCGAAGAATTCTCTCACCGTGCAGGGAGATATTTATTCCGGAGATGAGAGCGCCACCATTATACATATCTTCTCGATTGACCCTCCCGGTGTCGGTGATTTAGGCGTGCTCAACAGGCTTTCAGGCGGCAATATTCTCGGCCGATGGAACCATTTTTTTTCGAGCCGTTCCGACACTTCATTTCAATTCTACTTTGACAACTATGAACGCACGGGTCCCGAATCCGCTGAAACCCGGAGTACGATTGATTTCGATTTCAGTCATCATTTTGCTTGGGGATCGCGGCAGGACGTGGTCTGGGGCGCCGGATTTCGACGCACCTGGGATCAGGAAACCGGAACGATCGATCAGTCTTTCAATCCGCCCGACACGGCTCTCCAGCTCTTCACTTTTTTTGTGCAGGATACAATTGCGTTGCAACCCGACCGCTTGTACTTGACAGCCGGGACAAAGCTTGAAAATAACTATTTTTCCGGCTTCGACCTGGAACCGAGTGTCCGCCTGGCGTGGACTCCCTCCAACCGGGAAACGTTCTGGGCCGCTGTTTCGCGCGCGAGCCGCACACCGGCCCGCAGAGATACCGAACTCGTGGCGCCTCTCGCGGCATTTCCCGATCCGGCGGGATCGGGCACACCGGTGGAAGTCATTTTATTTGGCAACCGGAATTTCCTGTCCGAGCACGTCGTCGCTTACGAAGCGGGTTTCAGGGTGCAGCCCAACGGACGGCTTTCTGTCGACCTGTCCACGTTTTTCAATCGCTACGACCATCTGGAGAGTCTCGAGCCAGAGCCGGAAATTTTCCAGGCTAGTCCCCTTCCGGCTCGTTTCGTAATTCCGATGACGTTCGGAAACTTGATGTACGGCACAACGGAAGGCGGCGAGTTGTCCGCGAATTTCAAAGTCACGGATCGCTGGACGTTGAGTCCGGGCTACGCATTTTTGGAAATGCATTTGCATACAAAACCTTCGAGCCTGGACACTACTTCCGTAGCGGAGTTCCAACGTTCGAGCCCTCAGCAACAGTTACAGCTGCGATCTCACGTGGACCTGTCGCATGGCCTCTCGTGGGACGCCAGCGCCTATTTCGTTAGCGAACTGCCCGCTCAGGGCGTCGCTTCCTATACGCGCATCGATACACAATTGAAATGGAAGTTGGCGGAGCGCGCGGATATCAGCCTGGTAGGGCAGAACCTTCTGCGTGACCACCACCTGGAGTCAATGGACCAATTGACCCTCGTGAATTCTTCCATGATCAAGCGCGGCGCCTACGCGAAATTCACCTGGTGGTTTTGGTAGATCGCCCCGCAGTTCAGCCTCGCAATACACCCGGCGGAATATCGTGTTGTCGGGCGAGGTCGCTTAGCTCGTCGATCTTGGTTTGGACATCGCTTATTTGCGCTTCGAATATGGCGATAGCCGCATCGGGTGTCACGCCGATGGAGGGCTTGTCCATCGCCACACCGGGCTGCGTGATGCGCTCCTTGGCAAGAGCTAGCGCTTCCTGCTCCTGCTGAAGGGCTGCGACGCGCTGGTCGAGCTCGTCCTGTAATTTGGAGGCCTGATCGGCATACCACGCGGGATCGTCGAGCCTGGATGCATAAACTGGAAAAGTGGTTTCGGCTTGCTCGGCAGGTGCTTGCGCAGCTGCTTGCGCCGGTTCCTGGCCGACGATGGATATCAGGCCGCGCCCGCGGAGCTGGTCCATATCGTCGTTGGTCCAGACTTTCCTGGGTTGTTTTTGATCGCCTTGCGCGGGGCGAGGCTTCTCTGCAGCTTGCGATGCACACGCAATGAGCAAAACAAGAGCCGCCGCGAGCGGGAAAGAGTAGTTCCGCATGATTCCTCCTCGGCGGGGACAACCGTAGTGTACAACCAAATGGGGACGAGCGAAGGATCGAATCTTTCGCGCCGAATTGGGGCAGGTTCGGAGCGTTTGCCGAGTTCTCTCTGGTTTCGCGCAAAGTGTTGTGCGCTTCCAATTGTGATCCACAAGCTTGGATCGGATTCTCACCCGCCACTACATCGGGCCCCTCTTATCGGTATCGCCGAATGGGTCAAGACCGCGATAGAATAGCGCTTTGAAGAGGCACAGGCGGGCATGAATTAGATCCGTCGCTCGTGTGCAAGAGGAGTCGGAGCCCTTATGGCGAGTCCGCAAGATTCTCCAAAACCTGATCTGGGCTCGCTGCGAATTCGGGAGGATCAGCGTGGCAAGTCCGCCACGCGCAAGAGAGTCGTCTATGCCTCCATTCCCGTTATCGTTTTCGGGGTAATCGTCGGAGCCGCGTTCGCCCTGCGCAATCAGAAGCCGGTGGTACAGATGGCAACAGTGGCCAAGCCCGATTCCGGCGGACCTCAGACAGCGCTGAATGCCAGTGGTTATGTGACGCCACGGAGGCGGGCGACCATCGCCGCCAAGATCACAGGCAGAGTCACGGCTGTTTTTTTCGACGAAGGTACCCATGTCAAAGAGGGCCAGCTTCTTGCAACATTGGACGACTCCGACTACAAACGGGCTCTCGATTCCACGAAGGCTGACCGCGATGCCGCCCAGGCCGCCATCGCGGATTTCGAGGTGCAGCTACGGAATGCTGAAATTGAATTGAGGCGCGCCCAGCAGTTGCATGATGCCGGGATTGGGACGCAAGAAGCCCTCGACAACGCCGCCACGACCGCCGACAGCCTGCGGGCCAAAATCTACCTCGCCAAGCGGCAGGTGACTGCCTCGGAATCGCGCATCGCCGCGGCGCAGCAAGCCGTGGATAATTGCGTTATTCAAGCGCCCTTTGCGGGTATTGTTGTTTCCAAGGACGCTCAGGTCGGCGAAATGGTGTCGCCGGTCTCCGCAGGCGGGGGATTTACTCGCACGGGCATTGCCACCATCGTGGACATGAACTCCAACGAAATCGAAGTCGACGTAAACGAATCCTACATCGCTAGGGTCAAGGAAGGGCAGGCTGTGAAAGCCACGCTCGATGCTTTTCCGGAGTCTCCTTACGAGGCGAAGGTGCGCACCGTCATTCCCACGGCCGATCGCCAGAAGGCCACCGTAAAAGTGCGCATTTCATTTTTGAAGCTGGACGACAAGATCCTTCCCGACATGGGCGTGAAAGTCGCGTTTCTCGAGGCGCCCAAGCCCGCCGCCGGCAAAAAAGACGCGGAGAAGGCTCCTGAAGCGGTTGCCTACATTCCAAAAAGCGCGGTGCGGTCAGATTCCAATTCGTCATTCGTGTATCTAATCAAGCATGGCGCGGTCGAGCGCCGCGCGGTCAGCATCGGAATGGATCGAGGCACGGACGTCGGCGTGTTGGCGGGGCTGGCGCCAGGCGATTCCATCGTCGTCAAAGGTCCCGGGAGCTTGCGAGACGGCGACAAGGTCGAAATCGGCCAATAGGAGCGAAGCATGGTTCGTGTTGATGGAAGCGGGACTTCCCAGAGCCTCATCCGCGTGCGCGGCTTGAATAAGACGTACAGCCGCGGCGGAGAAAAAATACAAGTTCTCCAGGGATTGAATCTCGACGTGGACAAGGGCGACTTTGTCGCGTTCATGGGCCCGAGCGGTTCGGGCAAGACCACTCTGCTGAATTTGCTCGGCGGCCTCGACGTGCCGTCGGCAGGCAGCATTACGGTTGACGGCGACGAAATCACGAACATGTCCGGAAGTAAGCTCACGCAATGGCGGGCGCGCCACGTCGGATTCATCTTCCAAATGTACAATTTGATCCCGGTGCTGACCGCGTTCCAGAACGTGGAGCTGCCGCTTCTGTTGACGAAGCTCTCCAAGGCGGACCGGCGCAAGCACGTCGAAACCGCTCTTGGCGTGGTGGGCCTCACCGACCGCATGCAGCACTATCCGCGGCAGCTTTCCGGCGGACAGGAGCAGCGCGTTACCATCGCGCGGGCAATTGTTTCCGATCCAACCTTCCTGCTGTGCGACGAACCCACTGGAGACCTGGACCGCAAGAGCGCTGACGAAGTGATGGCGCTGATCGAAGAACTGGTCGGGAAATACGGCAAGACCGTGCTCATGGTGACGCACGACCCTGTGGTTGCGGCGCGAGCCCACATCACGCTGCATCTCGAGAAGGGCGTGCTGGTAGAGGGGTCCAAGCTTGAGCAGGGGATCGTGGCCGGAGGCGCGTCATGAAATTCAGCTCGCTGATTTTCGCCAATCTGCTCCGAAAGAAAATACGCCTGGTCCTTACGGTCGGCTCGTTTGCCGTGGCTCTTTTCCTTTTTGCTTTTCTCTCCGTCGTGCAGAACGCATTTAACCGCGGCGCGGACGTTGCCGGCGCCGACCGTTTGGTCGTGATCGATCGTGTGTCGATCATCAATCTGATTCCGCTCAAATACCGCGACCAGATCCTGCAGATACCCGGCGTCAAGTCCATCACGCACAATAACTGGTTCGGCGGCGTCTACCAGGACGAAAAAAACTTCTTTCCGCAATTCGTGATCGATCCGGAAAGTCAGCGCCAGGTTTTTCCGGAGCTTATTGTTCCCGACGATCAGTGGAACGCTTTCCTGAAGGACCGCCAGGGCGCCATCGCAGGGGCTCGCACGGCGGAGCGCTTTCACTGGAAGGTCGGTGACCGGATACCGATCAAGACCACTTTGTACGGAGGCAACTCCTGGGAGTTCAACCTGGACGGTATTTATCACGGACAGCGTCCTGAGGACGATGAAACCCAATTCTGGCTGCAATGGGATTATTTTGAGGAGCGAATTCCGGAAGCTATCAAAGGACAGATTGGCTGGTACGTTTTGCGGGTCAACAATCCCGACGATTCCGTGCGCGTCGCCAAAGCCATCGACGATAAATTCGCCAACTCGCCGAGCGAGACGAAAACAGAAACGGAATCCGCTTTCGCGGCAGGATGGGTGAAACAATTCGGCAACATACAGTTCTTGATTATGACCATCGGGTCGGTCGTCTTTTTCACGCTGCTCCTGGTGACGGGCAACACCATGGCCATCTCTGTCCGTGAGCGCACCGCGGAACTTGCCGTCATGAAAGCTATCGGATACTCCGGGCGCAGGGTTCTCATTTTCATCCTTGCGGAGTCTTTGGTGATAGCGCTGATCGGGGGCCTTCTCGGGCTTGGGCTGGCACTCCTGGCCATTCCGGCGCTCGCCAAGGCGCTGAATGGCATGCTTCCCACGCTGATTTTGGATCCGTCGATTCTAGTTCTTGGACTTGTCGCCGCTCTCACCGTCGGAATCGCGAGCGGGATTCTCCCGGGCCTGGGAGCGATGCGCATGCGCGTCGTCGAAGCTTTTCGGAGGGTCTGACCATGGCCGTACCACTGATTTACAACATTCGCAGCGTCAAGGCCCGCTGGACATCCGCCATCGTCGCCGTGATCGGAATCGCGGGAACCGTGGGTGTTTTCGTGGCCATGCTTTCCCTTGCCCGTGGCTTCCGCGCGACTCTGGTGGCTTCCGGGTCGCCGGGAAACGCGCTGGTGATGCGCGCCGGCTCGACTTCCGAGATGATGGGCGGCGTCACTCTGGATAGCGTCAAAATTATTCAGGATGCGCCGGGAATCGCGCGAGACTCTGCCGGGCCGCTCGTCACGGAAGAAGTTGTCGGCGTCATACCATTTCCGTTGATCAGTACCGGCACAGACGCGAATGTGCAGGTCCGCGGAGTCTCCCCCAATGTTCTGCACATTCGCAACTTCGTCAAAATCGCACAGGGACGCATGTTCGACCCGGGCCTGAACGAGCTGATCGTCGGCAAGAATGCGAACACGACGTATTCAGGGCTGACGGTCGGAAACACAGTCAAGTTTGGCGGCAATCCCTGGCAGGTGGTCGGCGTTTTCGACGCCGGCGGCTCCTCGTTCGATTCCGAAGTCTGGTGCGACGGAACCGTCCTCAATCAAGTCTTGAAGCGCCCCCCAAACATATTCCAGTCGGTCACCGTTCATCTCGTCTCGCCCGATACGTTCCAACAATTTAAGGATGCCATCACGGCCGACCCGCGGCTGAACGTCGACGTGACGCGCGAGATCGATTACTACGCAAAACAATCGACCCAGATGACCACGCTGATTACCATTCTCGGAGGCGTGGTGGCCTCCATCATGGCCATCGGGGCCGTTTTTGCCGGGCTCAACACCATGTACTCCGCGGTAGCCGAGCGTGGCCGCGAAATCGCCACCATGCGCGCCCTGGGCTTTAGCGCCATCGCTGTGGTGACGTCGTTTTTGTTCGAAGCCCTGCTGATATCGTTTGTCGGGGGGCTCGTCGGTTGCGTCGCCGTACTGCCGCTGAACGGCCTTACGACGGCAACCATCAACTGGCAGACGTTTTCGAGCTTGGCGTTTGCCTTCAAGATCACGCCATATTTGCTTGTGCAGGGCGTTATCTTCGCCCTGGGAATGGGAATCGTCGGCGGCCTGCTGCCGGCGATCCGCGCCGCGAATACTTCGGTCGCAACCGCTCTCCGCGAACTCTAGCAGGCTGCGGAAAAAGTAGCACAGCCACTCCTGGCTGTGCGATTTTCGCGATGGATCGCGTTCCGGATACGCGAAAGCCCAGAAAACCGCACAGCCAGGAGTGGCTGTGCTACTAAAACCTTCCCGGAACCGACTTTTTCCGCAGCCTGCTAGAATTGCAGCGCATAGATTTGTGGCCCGGCACTCACTCGCCGGATTTCAAGAGAATTTGTCCCTGCAAGTTGTAGTCCGCTCGGCGAACTCAGCGCTTTGTCGGACGCTCAGAACTTCGATGAAGTTGGAATCACGGAAAGGGCGCGGTTACTTCAGGACGAGCTTGTAGACGCTGCCGCTGGCGTGGCAGCACGTGGCGCGTACTTCGTCTGAATGTAATCGTCGACAAGTTTACGGAACGCGGCGGAAAGCTCGTCGTAATTGCCGTGCAGAGTGACGTATTTTTTTCCGTCGATGTAGACGGGGCAGCTTGGCTCTTCGCCGGTGCCGGGGAGGCTGATGCCGATGTTGGCGGCTTTGGATTCGCCGGGGCCGTTGACAATGCAGCCCATCACGGCGAGCGTCATGTCCTCAACGCCCTCATACTGCTGCTTCCATTGCGGCATGCTGTCGCGGATGTAATCCTGAATGCGCTCGGCGAGTTCCTGGAACGTGGTGCTGGTGGTGCGGCCGCAGCCGGGACAGGCGGTCACGCTGGGCGAGAACGAACGCAGGCCGAGCGATTGGAGCAATTCGCACGCGGCGTAGACTTCCTCGCGGCGGTCTCCCCCGGGGCGCGGCGTGAGCGAAATGCGAATCGTATCGCCGATGCCTTCTTGCAGGAGGATGCCGATCGCCGCCGAGGACCACACAATGCCTTTTGTGCCCATGCCCGCTTCGGTGAGGCCCAGGTGCAGCGGCTGTTCGGTCTTGCGCGAGAGGTCGCGGTAGACCTTGATGAGGTTTTGCGGCTTGGAAACCTTGCAGGAAATGATGATCTGGTCGTGGCGCAGGCCGCACTCGAGCGCAAGGTTTGTCGATTCGATCGCGGACTGAACCATGCAGTTGTTGATGATCTCTTCGGAGTCGAGGCCCAAATCGCGGTCGGTATTCTCCTGCATCTTGCGCATCACCAGCTCTTGATTGAGCGAGCCGCCATTGACTCCGATGCGCACCGGCTTGCCGTTGTCGACGGCTACTTTGCAGATCGTGGCAAATTGTTCGTCGCGCCGCGCGCCCGCGCCCACGTTGCCGGGGTTGATGCGGTACTTGTCGAGGGCCCGGGCGCAAGCGGGATATTTCGTCAGCAGGACGTGACCGTTGTAGTGGAAATCGCCGATGATCGGCGCAGTGCATCCCAGATCGCGCAGCCGCGCCACAATTTCCGCCACCGCCGCCGCCGACTCCGGCATATTCACCGTGATGCGCACGAGTTCCGAGCCGGCGTCGGCCAGTTCCTTGCACTGCGCCACGGTTCCGGCAATGTCCGCCGTATCCGTGTTGGTCATCGACTGGACGACGACCGGCGCTCCGCCGCCCACCTGGAATTGGCCGACTTTGACGCCGTAAGTCTTCCGGCGCGTTATGGGAAAAATCTGCATGTTTTCCTGTGCAAACCTCTTTTCGAGCTAATGATAACAGGGCCCTGCCGGTCCACAAAATGTCGGTGCGGTGTAGGACGGGCTTCAGCCTGTCTGCTTTTAGTGGCGCCAGGCGAGGTCAAAAGCAGACAGGCTGAAGCCCGTCCTACTTACGCGCCGGCCGCTTGATTTCCGCGTAGGCCTAGCGTGTCGGCCGCCTCGCGCATAGCGGCGATGCAGAAGGCAATATGTTCCTCGATCGGGACGCCCAGTTCTTCCGCGCCTTTGCGCACGTCGTCGCGATTCACGCCGCGCGCGAATGCTTTGTCCTTGAGTTTGCGCTTCACCGAATCGGGCTCAACCTCGAATATGCTCTTGCCAGGCTTGACCAGCGCGCATGCAGTGAGAAAGCCGGCGAGTTCGTCGCACGCAAACAGAGTATGTTCGAGCGGAGACTGGCGCGGAACGTTGCAGTAATCGGCATGCGATACGATGGCGCGAATCATTTCCTCCGGGTAGCCGCGCTCGCGCAGAATCGCCGATCCGCCCGCGGGATGTTCTTCCGTGGGGCTGTGCGCGTCATTGGGCCAGCGCTCGTAGTCGAAGTCGTGCAGCAGGGCGGTGAGGCCCCAGAGTTCTTCCTCGGCGCCGGACTTTCGCGCGTAGGCGCGCACGCACGCCTCGACGGCCAGCGCGTGTTTGCGAAGGCTTTCGTTTTGCGTGTATTCGCCTAATAGAGTCCAGGCGTCATTCCTTGTTGGCATGGCTATCTCCCGAGTCGCGGAATATTCGGCGAAGGTTCGCTCTCACCGTCAACGATTACCTAGCAGGGACAGCCAAGAATGGCTGTCCTATTAACCCAGCAAGGATACCGCAACCTTGGCCAAGCTGCTGGACAGTTAGGTTGTGGTACCCGCTCGCCTCATCAAGGTCTTAACCTCACACACTGCACGCTCTTGCATGATCGTTCAACCACCTGGGATATCAAAATGGACGTTTTGCCCAATTGCGAAAGTGTCCAGATTTGGACAGACGGGCGGTCGCGCTGCGTCTACGATAAATACCCTTTCCAAACGAAGCGAGTTTTTGTCGATCTTCGGGCTCCACCTGGCCGAACAGTGCGGCCACGCGCTGCTGCAAAGCCCGTCCGCCGTGGCGGAGCACCCGCAAGGCAGGCACAACACAGGAGGTAAGACGTGAAGAATTCAGGAAATGGTCAAAAAGGGTCCGGCAGGCTCGGTCCTGCGCTCATTCTTCTGGTCGTCATTTTAGTGGCCGGGTATTACGTTTTTACCAGGAACGCGTCGGTTCAGAATGCATTCCACTCTGTTCAAGAATCAACGCAAGATACTGCGACAACATCCGGGGTGCGAACCGCGCTGCTGCTGTCAAAACATGTTTCTCCTTATGACATCAAAGTCGAGACAACCCAAGCGGAAGTCACCCTGGACGGGCAGGTGCCCTCGGAACAAATCAAGGCGGTGGCAGGGGCCATTGCGCTCGATACCTCAGGCGTCAAAGCAGTGCATAACAATCTAAGCATCAATCCATCGACGGCGCGCAACCCTGAAACCGAGGGCCTCGGCCAACGAGTAGCCGATCTGGAGATCAAGACTCTGGTCGGCGAGGCTCTCTCGCAAAATGCCGAACTGTCTGAGAAACACATTTCCACGGATGTAAAAAACCGAACGGTGACTTTAAGCGGAACAGTCGAGACTGCCACTCAGAAAAATCGGGCCGAGCAAATCGCATGGCAAGTAACAGGCGTTCAGGGTGTAACGGACAATCTGAGCGCCGCAAACGCGCAGACTAATCCTGAGAGCGTGGACGACAAACTTGCGCACCGCGTCGAATTTGAATTGTACTCGACCAAGGCGATCTCCCTGAAGACCGTACAGATCCATGCGGACAACGGCACGGTCACTCTTTCCGGCAACGTTTCTTCCCGTGCGGAAAAGCTGCTGGCGGAAAAGACGGCGCAAACCGTGGAAGGCGTCCGGAAAGTGGTGAATAGTCTGGCCGTAACGGACGAAGCGCAATCTTGAAGGTGCAATTCGTGATTTTCCTCCGGTGTGTAAGCTAAAGGTGTGGCCGCGTCCTCCGAAATGCTGCGAGGCCATTGCGCAAAATTGAATAAGCTCGGCTAGGGCGTTTTTGGGCTTGTTCGATGAAAATCGCAGATTCGAAACTCCTGGGAACGAAATACGCCTCTCGGCAGCCCTCATTCGAAATTCCGGCTAATGGAATTCCTTATTTGACCGATTTGATTATCGGAATACAGAAACTACTTGACACCGGGAGCGGATACCCCCATGATGT
>Ga0210409_10001393_pt1 | contig 31977 bp, 26 predicted proteins | sample IncBWH17MmetaG_FD_161649 | JGI IMG/M metagenome (GOLD analysis project Ga0210409, IMG submission 161649) | Forest soil microbial communities from Barre Woods Harvard Forest LTER site, Petersham, Massachusetts, United States - Inc-BW-H-17-M | ecosystem: Environmental > Terrestrial > Soil >...
AGCCTTGCCGAGGACATCGACGCCTGGCCGGACGAGCGTTTCTGGGAAGAGCTCAAACCCAGGCTCGACGACGAGGCCCGCGAGCGCCTGGTCACGGGTCCCTCGATCGAGAAGAGCATCGCGCCGCTGCGCAGCTTCGTCGCCGAGCCGATGCGCTTCGGCCGGCTTTTCCTCGCCGGCGATGCCGCGCACATCGTGCCGCCGACCGGCGCCAAGGGCCTCAATCTGGCGGCGAGCGATGTGCGCTATCTGTCGGAAGCGCTGATCGAACATTACGCCGACAAATCCGACGCCGGCCTCGATCGCTACTCCGATCGCGCGCTGGCGCGGGTGTGGAAAGCCGAACGCTTCTCGTGGTGGATGACCACGCTGCTGCACCGGATTTCGGACAACTCCTTCGATCACAAGATTCAGCTCGCCGAGCTCGACTATCTGTTCCGCTCGAAAGCCGCGGCAACCGCATTCGCCGAGAACTATGTCGGCCTTGCGTACTAGCGGTAACGCCCTTCTCCAGCGTCCACGCCATCAACCAAACGCGATCCTTGTTTGCGGCGCCGTTCACGCCGCCGAGAGTCCAGGAACTTCAGGAACTCTGGAACGTTGAATATCTGCTTCGATCCGCAATGGAGAATGGTCATGCCGGCTCTGATGTGGATCGCGTTCTGGTCTTGCATGATGGGGGCCGCGACGTGCTGGCAGGAGTCCGCACAACGCGTTGGCGTTGAGGGAGCGGACCATCGCGATCACCCGGCGGCGTAGCCGCCATCGACACCTGACTTCCTGCAAATCGGATGGCGGCGATCGCTCGCGATTGCCCCCCGATTATCTTCTCGCCGCCCTGCGGTCTCGTGACATTGCAGCCATGGCGCGCGGCCGGTATCTATACGCGCGTTTTATCTGCCGGCTCTCAGCCTGAGAAGGCCGTCGCCGAGGAACGACACGACCGCCATGGCCCGCCTCGTGATGAAGTTCGGCGGCACTTCCGTCGCCGACATCGACCGCATCCGCAACGTCGCGCGCCATGTGAAGCGCGAGGTCGACGCCGGCCATGACGTGGCGGTCGTGGTATCGGCCATGGCCGGTACCACCGACCAGCTCGTCGGCTGGTGCGAGGCGGCGCTCAAGAAGCGCCAGCTGTTCGATTCGCGCGAGTACGATGCGGTCGTCGCCACCGGCGAGCAGGTGACCGCCGGGCTGCTCGCCATCGCGCTGCAGGACATGGACATCAACGCGCGCTCCTGGCAGGGGTGGCAGCTCCCGGTCCTGACCTCGAATCTGCACGGCTCTGCGCGCATCCTCGACATCAACGGCGCCGAACTGATCCGCCGTTTCAGCGAGCGCAGTGAAGTCGCGGTCATCGCCGGCTTTCAGGGCATGTACAAGGAGACCGGCCGCATCACCACGCTCGGCCGCGGCGGATCGGACACATCGGCCGTGGCGATGGCGGCCGCCATCCGCGCCGACCGCTGCGACATCTACACCGACGTCGACGGCGTCTATACCTCCGACCCGCGCGTGGTGCCGCGTGCGCGCCGGCTCGCCAAGATCGCGTTCGAGGAAATGCTGGAGCTCGCCTCGCTCGGCGCCAAGGTGATGCAGGTGCGTTCGGTCGAGCTCGGCATGGTGCATAACGTGCGCATCTTCGTGCGCTCGAGCTTCGATCGGCCCGAAGACATCGACCCGCGCGGCAACCCGCCGGGCACGCTCATCTGCGACGAGGACGAAATCATGGAACAGCAGGTGGTCACCGGCATCGCCTTCTCCCGCGATGAGGCGCAGATCTCGATCCGCGAAGTGCAGGACAAACCCGGCGTCGCCGCCGCGATCTTCGGCCCGCTGGCCGAGGCCAACATCAACGTCGACATGATCGTACAGAACGTCTCCGCCGACGGGAAAACCACCGACCTCACCTTCACCGTGCCGGCCACCGACTTCCAGCGCGCGCTCGAGGTCATCACCAGGGCGAAGCAGGCGATCGGCTACCAGCGCCTCGACAGCGCCACCGACGTCGCCAAGATTTCCGTCATCGGCATCGGCATGCGCAGCCATGCCGGCGTCGCCGCGCAGGCGTTCCGCGCGCTCGGCGAGCGCGCGGTCAACATCCGCGCCATCACCACCTCGGAGATCAAGTTCTCCCTGTTGATCGACGCGGCTTTCACTGAGCTCGCGGTCCGCACGTTGCATTCGTTGTACGGCCTCGACAAAGCATCGCCGTAATCGCCGCCGCGGTCGCGCTGCAGCGCACAAAAACGTCTGCAGCCGTCATATCCTTGTCTCTGGCTTGCGGTTTGCATGGCGCATTCGCTATAGGCTTGAGGGTGGTCGCCGCGGGTCCCGGCCCGGGCGAACTCTTCTTCGATGACGGCCGGCGCGACGCGGGCTAAGCGCCGGTCAAAGCGGTGCCCGAGGGATCTCACGCCATGCGTGGCGCGCTCGGCGGTCCCCGCGTGCTGTTGCGCCGGCTGCGCGAAGTCATGGCGGAGCCGGTCAGCGCGCAGGAGCGCCTTGACAAGATTGTGGTGCTGATCGCCGCGAACATGGTCGCGGAGGTGTGCTCCGTCTACGTCCTGCGCGTCGATTCCACGCTCGAGCTCTACGCCACCGAGGGCCTCAATCGCGATGCCGTGCACCACACGGTGATGCGCGCCGACGAGGGTCTGGTCGGCCTGGTGGCGAGCCAGGCCAGCGCCGTCAACCTGTCGAACGCGCAGGCCCATCCGGCCTTCTCGTACCGGCCGGAGACCGGCGAAGAGATCTACCATTCCTTCCTCGGCGTGCCGGTCCTGCGCGCCGGCAACACGCTCGGCGTGCTGGTGGTGCAGAACCGCGCCCGGCGCACCTACTCCGAGGAGGAAGTCGAGGCGCTGCAGACGACGGCGATGGTGCTCGCGGAGATGATCGCCTCCGGCGAGCTTTCCGCGCTGGCGCCTCCGGGCGCCGAGCCGGCCGCGCGGCGATCGCTGCACGTCAAGGGCACCGCACTCTCCGACGGCATCGCGCTCGGCCACGTCGTGCTGCACGAGCCGCGCGTCGTCGTCACCAATTTCATCGCCGACGACATCCCGAAGGAACTCAAGCACCTCGAATCCGCCGTCGAGAGCCTGCGCACCCATCTCGACGAGCTCCTCGAGCACGGCGACGTGGTCGAGGGCGGCGAGCACCGCGATGTGCTCGAAGCCTATCGCATGTTCGCCTACGACCGTGGCTGGGTGCACAAGCTCGAGGAAGCGGTGATGACCGGCCTCACCGCTGAGGCCGCGGTCGAACGCGTCCAGTCCGACACGCGCGCGCGCATGCTGCGGCAGACCGATCCATTCCTGCGCGAACGCCTGCACGATCTCGACGACCTCGCCAACCGTTTGATGCGCCAATTGACCGGCCGCGATCACGCGCCCTCGCGCGAGAGCCTGCCGGAGAACGCCATTCTCGTCGCGCGCTCGATGGGACCCGCGGCGCTGCTTGACTACGACCGCAAGCGACTGCGCGGGCTCGTGCTCGAGGAGGGCGGGCCGCATTCCCACGTCGCCATCGTGGCGCGGGCGCTCGGCGTGCCGGCGATCGGCGAGATCGACAACGCTACTGGTATCGCCGATCCGGGCGACGCCATCATCGTCGACGGCTCGGTCGGGGATCTGCACCTGCGGCCGCTGCCTGACATGGAGGCCGCCTACGTCGAGCGCGTGCGGCTGGGGGCACGGCGCCAGCAGCAATACCAGGCGCTGCGCGATCTTCCCTGCGTGACCAGGGACGGTGAAGAGGTCACTCTGCTGATCAACGCCGGGCTGAGCGTCGACCTGCCGCATATCGCCGATACCGGGGCCGCGGGCATCGGCCTGTTCCGCACCGAGCTGCAATTCATGGTAGCGCCGAATTTTCCGCGCGCCAGCGAGCAGTACGCGCTCTATCGCGCCGTGATCGAGGCCGCCGACGGCAAGCCGGTGACGTTCCGCACCCTCGACATCGGCGGCGACAAGGTGCTGCCCTACATGCGCAACATCGAAGAGGAGAATCCGGCGCTCGGCTGGCGCGCGATCCGCCTCGGGCTCGACCGACCGGCCTTGCTGCGCACGCAGCTGCGCGCGCTGCTGCGCGCCGGCGGCGGCCGCGCGCTGAAGATCATGTTTCCCATGATCGCGACTGTCGCGGAATTCGACCAGGCGAAGGACCTGGTCGAGCGCGAGCTCACGCACTTGCGCCGCCACGGCCACAAGCTGCCCGACGAGGTCGAGGTCGGCAGCATGGTCGAGGTGCCTTCGCTGCTCTACCAGCTCGACGAACTGCTCGCGCATGTCGACTTCCTCTCCGTCGGATCGAACGATCTGGTGCAATTCCTTTATGCCGTCGATCGCGGCAATCCGCGCGTCTCCGGCCGCTTCGACCCGCTCTCGGCACCGGTCCTGCGCGCGCTCAAGGACATCGCCGACGCCGGCCGCAAGCACCGCAAGCCGGTGACGCTCTGCGGCGAGCTCGCCTCGCAGCCGCTCGGCGCGCTTGCTCTCGTCGCCATCGGCTACCGCGCACTGTCGCTCACGCCTTCCGCGATGGGTCCGGTCAAGGCAATGCTGCTCGATCTCGACAGCCGCAAGGCCGCCGCGTTCCTCTGCGCAGTCATGGAGAAATCGGCGGCCGGCGGCGTCTCGATCCGCGCGCAGCTGGAAAAATTCGCCGCCGACAGCGGCCTGCAGATTTAGGGTACTGAAAGGTCGCCGTGCCTCGGGCTTGTTCCGGCCCGGCGCCTCTTCTACTTACCGTCACGAGACGTGAGTGCCCGACGGCGGGCACGGCGATGCGAAGGCGATGCTTCCAGACCAGAAACTCAACGCGCTTGTGGTCCGCCACGCGACGCTCGAGCGCGATCTCGCTGCCGCGCTGCCGCCCGAGACTTTCGTGAAGCTCTCGCGCGAGTTCGCCGAACTTGCTCCCGTGGTCGAGGCGGTGAAATCCTATCGGGCGGCGCAGCGCGAGCTCGAGGGACTCACGAGCCTGATCGCCGATCCGTCGACCGATGCGGAAATGCGCTCCATCGCCGAGGCCGAGCGCCCGGAACTCGAGGCGCGGCGCGCCACGCTCGAGCATCTATTGCGGCTTGCGCTCATCCCCAAGGACGCAATGGACGACCGCAACGTCATCCTGGAAATCCGCGCCGGCACCGGCGGCGACGAGGCGGCGCTCTTTGCCGGCGATCTGTTCCGCATGTACGAGCGTTACGCCGCCAAGCATGGATGGAAGGTCGAAGTCATGACCTTGAGTGAAGGCTCGATGGGCGGCTTCAAGGAGATCATCGCCGAGATCCGCGGCCGCGGCGCCTTCGCCAAGCTCAAATACGAATCCGGCGTGCACCGCGTGCAGCGCGTGCCCGACACCGAGGCGTCCGGCCGCATTCACACCTCGACCGCGACGGTCGCCGTGTTGCCCGAGGCGCAGGAGGTCGACGTTCCGATCAACGATGCGGACCTGCGCATCGATACCTTGCGCGCCGGCGGCGCCGGCGGCCAGCACGTCAACAAGACCGAATCGGCGGTGCGCGTGACCCACATTCCCTCGGGCATCGTGGTGATGATGCAGGAAGATCGCTCGCAGCATCGCAACCGCGCCAAGGCGCTCGCCGTGCTGCGCACGCGGCTCTACGACCTCGAGCGGCAGAAGCTGGAAGCCGCGCGCGCCGCCGAACGCCGCGGCCAGGTCGGCACCGGCGACCGTTCCGAACGCATCCGCACCTACAATTTCCCGCAAGGCCGCGTCTCCGAACATCGCATCAATCTCACCCTCTACAAGCTGCCGCAGATCATGGAGGGCGAGGCATTGGGCGAGATCGTCGACGCGCTCGTCGCCGAGCATCAGGCCGCACAGCTCGCCGCCGAGGACACCGGATGAGATCGCCGGCCGCTTTGTCAGCAACGCACGCACGCGACGGCGAAGCAACTGCGCCAACGATTGCCGCGGTGCGACGCAGCTTGGCACGAAGCTTCCGCGCAGCGGGCGTCGACTCACCCGAACTCGATGCGCGTGTTCTTGTCGGTCATGCGCTTGGCCTCGACCAGGCGGCGCTCGCGGTGGCTGGCGCGCGCATGCTCGAGCGCGAGGCGCGCGACGCGATCGATGCCCTTGCGCGCCGGCGCTTCGCTCGCGAACCGGTCGCGCGCATCGTGGGCAGCAAGGAATTCTGGAGCCTGAAGCTTTCGCTCACCGAGGCGACGCTGGTGCCGCGGCCGGAGAGCGAAACGGTCGTCGAGGCGGCGCTCGCCGCCATCGATGCCCAGGGCCCACGCACGCGTCTGCGCCGGATCGCCGATCTCGGTACTGGGAGCGGTGCGCTCCTTCTCGCGCTCATGCGCGAATTGCCGGGCGCGTTCGGAGTCGGAACCGACACGAGCCCGCGCGCGCTCATGGTCGCGCGCGCGAACGCGCGGCGGCTCGGCCTGATGCCGGTGGCGTTCATCGCCTGCGACATCGCCGCCGCGCTCTGCGGACCGTTCGACCTGATCGTGTCCAATCCGCCGTACATCAGATCCGGCGACATCGATGCGCTCGCCCCCGAGGTGCGCGATTTCGATCCGCGCACGGCGCTCGATGGCGGGCCCGACGGGCTCGACTGCTTCCGCGCGATTGCCGCCGCAGTGCCGGCGCTGCTCGCGCCCGACGGCGTTCTCGTCGTCGAACTCGGCGCCGGGCAGGCGCCGGCCGCGGCCGCATTGTTCGCGGCGGCGGGGCTTGCGCCGTGGCCGCCCCGCACCGATCTTCATGGGGTGCCTCGCGCGCTGCCTGCGACAAAACGGCCGCGAAACCGGGCATGAGCGGCAGGCATTGCTTGAGGGAAAACCGCAGCAAAAAAGCACTTGGAATATCCGCCGGAACCGACTAGCTTGCGCTCACGGAATCGGCCCGAGATGATGCCGCGCCGCCTTGAAGGCCAAGGGCGCCCCTCTTGAGAGGTCGGCGGCGCAGTGCAGGTGAAGAGCGAAAGCCGTAACAGCGAAGCCGGATCGGGACTGCAAACGGGATCGCCACATTCAGACCGAGAAATTTTCATCGGTTCGGCGCGCATTGGTACGAAATGTCGCGCAGATGACACAGAGTTCGCAGCGCCCGCGGTGAGCCGCCGGCGTCGGCTGGGATTGCTGAGGGTTCGTGAGGTCACACGAGCGGCTTGGAGCGGTGAAGGGCCGGTACGTCGGCCGCGCGCGCTCGTGGAGCAATCCATGCAGGAAGACTGTATCGGGTGATGGGTCAGGGCCGGGTGAAATTCGGCGAGTTGAAACGGCGGCATCCGTGCCGGCGCAGATGAGGGGTTGGCAAAACAGCAAACCATGAGAAACGGTCAGAATAAGCGCATGCGGGGTCGCAACCGCAAAGGTGGTCATCACCAGAATCCATTATCGCGCATGTACGAGTCCAACGGACCGGACGTGAAGATCAGGGGAACGGCGTCCCACGTCGCCGAAAAATATCTTCAGCTCGCGCGCGACGCGCAGAGTTCCGGCGACCCGATCGCCGCGGAAAACTACTATCAGCACGCGGAGCACTACTTCCGCCTGATCGCTGCCGCCCAGGAACAGTTCCGCCAGAGCCAGCCCTATTTTCAGCAGCAGGGCGAGCCGCGCGGCAATCTTCCCGACGACGGCTACGACGACGGCGACAACGAGCAGCCTTCGATCGGCGGCGAACCGTTTGCGCCGCGCGAGCAGCAGCTGTTCTATCCGCGCGAGCAACAGCACCCGCAAATGCAGCCGCAGCACCCGCAGCCCCGCGCGCAGCACCTCCCGCAGCAACGCGAGGAGGACGTCGAACGGCTGCCCTCCTTCATCACCGGCGGACAGGCGCATCAGCAGCCGCCGCAACAGGGGCAAGGCGGCAACGGGCCCAACGGGCCGAATGGCCCAAACGGCCCAAATGGCCCGAATGGCTTTGACGGATCGGCCGACCGCTTTCCGCTGCACCGGCGGCGTCGCCGCCACCGCGGGCCGCGCGATCAGGCGGTATCCGGCGAGAACGACGCCCCGCATCCATCCGGCGGGGCGAGCGACGACTGAGCCGAGCCCTTCCCGAGCAAGCGAGCCGCTCCCGCAGGCGTCGGCGCGAGACGCCGAAGGCGGTCGCCGGCGCTAGCCCCCGCGCGGCGCCCTGGCGAGCCGCACCAGAAGCCAGATCGGCAGAACGATCACGGCTCCGAGCAGGAAATACTGCCAGAGCCAGCGCACGGCATCGAAGCCCATATTCCACAGGTGCCAGATCAGCCGGCGCACCGAATCGACGATGTTCCACGGATCAAGCCCGATGGCGGCGAGGATCACGCCGACCAGGATCGACATCAGGATCAGCCGCCCGATGACCGCAAGCGGCGGCCCACCGAAGAAGCGCTGAACATAGTCCTGGGGCATCGCCCATCTCCCGCATGCCGACCGCGGAGCGGCCGGACCAGTTAGGCAAGTTGCCGGACGGCACGCAAGCCGGACCCTTGCCGTGCGTTGCGGCGAGGATGGGCGCGCGGGCGTTGCCTCGGCTTCGCAAGTGGCGCTAAGTTGCACCTGCCGCAGGCAGTTTCCGGGCATTCCGAGGATATTTCATGGCCAAGATCGAGGATCGCGCGCCGCCATCGCCGGCGAGCCTCAATGACGATATCGGCGAGGCAAAGCGGCTCACCATGTATCGTATGCAGGTTGAGATCCGCGAGACCGAGCAGCGCGCGCACGATCTCTTCCTGCAGAACCTGGTCAAGGGCACAAGCCATCTGTCGCTCGGCCAGGAGGCGGTCGCCACCGGTTTCGCCGCGGCCATGCGTCAAGGCGATCTCAGCTTCTGCACCTACCGCGGCCATGCCCACACCCTCGCCCGCGGCGTGCCAATCGCCAAGGTTTTGGGCGAGCTGATGCTGCGCGATATCGGGCTGATGCGCGGCAAAGGCGGCTCGATGCACCTGACCTCGATCGACCACGGCGTCATGGGGTCCTACGCCATCATCGGCTCGCATCTGCCGATCGCCTGCGGCGCCGCCTGGCGCGCGCAGTACAAGGGCGACAAGGACGTCTCGGTCTGCTTCTTCGGCGACGGCACCACCAATATCGGCGCCTTCCACGAAGCGCTGAATTTCGCTGTCGTATGGAAGCTCCCGGTCGTGTTCGTCTGCGAAAACAATCTGTACATGGAATACACGCCGATCGCCGACGTGACCGCGGTGCCGCATCCGGCCGCCGACCGCGCCGCCGCCTACGGGCTGCCAAGCATCGTCATCGACGGCAACGATGCCGACGACGTCTACCGCACCGCCGGCTCCGCCTATGACAAGGCGCGCGCCGGCGGCGGCCCGTCGCTCATCGAATGCATGACCTATCGCCACAGCGGCCATTCGCGCGCCGACCCGGCTAAATACCGGCCCGAGGGCGAACTCGAGCGCTGGAAGGAGCGCGATCCGCTGAAGATCTATCGTGAACGGCTCAAGCAGTTCGGCATCGGTGAGGAGGAAATCGTCCGCATCGAGACCGACGTGAAACGGCGCGTCGACGAAGCGACCGAGGAATGCAAGGCCGCCCCGCTGCCGCCCGCCGATATTCTCACCAAGGACGTCTACGCCGACGGAGGTTTCGCATGGCGGAACTGACCTACCGGGACGCCGTCATTCGCGGCATCGCCCAGGAGATGACGCGCGATCCCGACGTGGTTTTCCTTGGCGAGGACATCGGCAAGGCGGGCGGCGTGTTCAAGGCGACCGTCGGACTGTTCGAGCAGTTCGGACCGGTGCGCGTGCGCGACACGCCGATCTCGGAGCAGGCGATCCTCGGCGCCGCCATGGGCGCGGCGATGACCGGCCTCAAGCCGATCGCCGAGATCATGTTTTCCGATTTCATCGCGGTGTGCTTCGACTACATCGCCAACGAATTCCCCAAGAGCCGCTACATGTCGAACGGCCAGGTCAAGTGCCCGCTGGTCGTGCGCACCGGCAATGGCGGCGGCGCGCGCTTCGGCGCGCAGCATTCGCAGAGCGTCGAGAACTGGTGCATGATGATTCCCGGCCTCAAGGTCGTGGCGCCGTCGAGCCCGCGCGACGTGATCGGGCTGATGGCGGCGGCGGTGCGCGATCCCGATCCGGTGATCTTCTTCGAGCACAAATCGCTCTACGCGACCAAGGGCGAAGTGCCGGACGGCGAGATCGTCGATACGCTTGGCAGCGCCAAGATCGTGCGGCCGGGCAACGATGCCACCATACTCGCACTCGCCCTGATGGTGCCGCGCGCGCTCGCGGCGGCGGAAAAGCTCAAGGCCGAGCACGGCATCGACTGCGAGGTCGTCGACGTGCGTTCGCTGGTGCCGCTCGACACGCAGACCATCCTCGGCTCGGTCGCGCGCACGCATCGGCTGTTCACGGTCGAGGAGAATCCGCGGCTGTGCGGCTGGGGCGCCGAACTCGTATCCATCGTCGCCGATGAGGCGTTCTACGATCTCGACGGGCCGCCAGTGCGGATCACCACGCCGCACATCCCGCTGCCGGCGTCCGACTTTCTCGAGGATCTGGCGCTGCCGACCGTCGAGCGGATCGCGGAGCGGGTGCAGCGCTCGATGCAATCCTGAAACTCCGCGCGATGAGCGAGCGGCTGACTTACAAGTCGGTTGAGGTGCGGGCCGTCGCGGTCCCGCTGAAGCGGCCGGTCATCGCCAAGGTCGGATCGTTCAAGGAGTGGCCGCTCATCCTGATCGATCTCTGGACACATGAAGGCATCGTCGGCCGCAGCTATCTCGGGCAGTATCTCAAGAACGCCGCCCGCTACGTCATTCCCGCGATTCGCGACCTCGCCGCAGCGCTGATCGGCAAGCCGGTTTCACCGCTCGAGAATTTTCAGCTCAATCGGCGATCGTTGAATCTCATCGGCTATGAAGGGGCCGCGCTGATCGCGGTGTCGGGCCTGGACATGGCGGCATGGGATGCGCTCGCCAAGGCTGCCGGGATGCCGCTCGCCGTCCTGCTCGGCGGCTCATTAGGGCCGGTCCCAGCTTACAACAGCAACGGTCTCTGGCTCAAAAGCGTCGACGCTCTGGCGAAGGAAGCAGGCGAGCTTGTCGCGGAGGGCGGCTTCAAGGCCTTGAAGCTTCGGCTCGGCCGCGAGCGCCTCGCCGACGACCTCACGGCGATCCGCGAGGTTCGCAAGGCCGCCGGCGATGACGTCAAGCTCATGGTCGATTTCAACCAGGGACTCACTCTCGGCGATGCGCTGGCGCGCTGCCACGCGCTCGACGACGAGGGACTCTACTGGTTCGAGGAGCCGATCGTTTACGACAACCTCGCCGGCTACGCGCAGCTCGCCCGCGAACTCAAGACGCCGGTGCAGCTCGGCGAAAATTTTTATGGGCCGCGCGTCCTTTACGAAGCGATCCGCGCCGAAGCCGGCGACTACGTCATGCCCGATCTCATGCGTATTGGCGGCGTGAGCGGCTGGTTGCGCGCGGCGGCGGTGGCGGGCGCTGCTGGCATTCAGGTCTCCTCCCATCTATATCCCGAGGTGTCGGCGCATTTGCTGCGCGTCACCGAAACGGCACATTGGCTGGAGTGGCAGGATTGGGTCGATCCGGTTCTGCAGCAGCCGTACCCTGTCAAGGACGGCTGCCTTGAGATTCCAAACCGGCCCGGCGCCGGTATCGAATGGGACGAGGGCGCGGTGACTCGTTACCGCTACGACGCTTGAACAGCGCAGTGCTACGAAGGATGAGCATCATGTACGACAATCTTCTCGCCAACGTCCCGACTGACCTGTGGATCGGCGGCAAGTGGCGCAAATCCTCCGACGGCGGCCGCTTCGACGTGATCGATCCCGCCACCGAGAACAAGGTCGCGTCGGTCGCGAGCGCGACCGTCGAGGACGCCAAGGCCGCGCTCGATGCGGCGAGCGCCGCCTTTCCCGGCTGGGCTGCCAAGAAACCGCGCGAGCGCGCCGAGGTTTTGCGCAAATCCTTCGAGCTGATCATGCGCGACGCCGAGCGGCTGGCGAAGCTCATCACCATCGAGAACGGCAAGGCGCTCTCCGATTCGCGGGGCGAAGTCGCCTACGCGGCGGAGTTTTTCCGCTGGTTCGCCGAGGAGGCGGTGCGCAATGTCGGCCAGAACTCGGTCGCGCCCGGCTCCGGCGCGCGCATCCTAGTGCACCACAAGCCGGCGGGCGTTGCGGTTCTGGTCACCCCTTGGAATTTCCCGGCAGCGATGGCGACGCGCAAGATCGGCCCGGCGCTCGCCGCCGGTTGCGCGGTCGTGCTCAAGCCCGCGTCCGACACGCCGCTGACCATGCTCGCGCTGATGCCGATCCTCGAGGAGGCGGGCGTACCGGCCGGCGTGGTCAACGTGGTCCCGTCGCGGTCGTCCGGCAAGGTCGTGAGCACGATGCTGCACGACCCGCGCGTGCGCGTTCTTTCCTTCACCGGCTCGACCGAGGTCGGACGCAAGCTCCTGCATGAGGCCGCCGACAACGTGGTGCGTCCGGCGATGGAGCTCGGCGGCAACGCGCCGTTCATTGTGTTCGAAGACGCCGACATCGACGCCGCAATCGAAGGCGCCATGATCGCCAAAATGCGCAACATGGGCGAGGCGTGCACCGCCGCCAACCGCTTCTATGTGCACGAGAAGGTGCACGACGAGTTCGCGAAAAAACTCACCGCCAAGATGTCCGGGCTGAAGATGGGCAACGGGCTCGACGACGGCGTCAGCCTGGGACCGCTGGTAAACAAGGACGGTCTGGCCAAAGTGGTCGAACTGGTCGACGACGCGGTGAAGAAAGGCGCGAAAATCCTCACCGGCGGCAAGGCGCCGGACGGACCCGGCTTCTTCTATCCGGCCACCGTCCTCGCCAACGTTTCCAATGACGCCAAGATGCTCAACGAGGAAATCTTTGGACCGGTCGCGTCGATCCAGACCTTCAAGTCCGAGGACGAGGTGGTCACGCGCGCCAACGACACCGAATACGGTCTCGTCGCCTATCTCTACACCAAGGATGTCGGCCGCGGCATGCGCGTGTCCGAAAAACTCGAGTTCGGCATGATCGGATTGAACCGCGGCCTCGTCTCCGATCCGGCGGCGCCGTTCGGCGGCATGAAGCAATCGGGCATCGGCCGCGAGGGGGCGCACGAGGGGTTGATGGAGTTCTTGGAAACGCAATACGTGTCGGTGAACTGGTAGCGGGTCAATGTCGCCCAAAGCGCTCGCCCGGAAGATACGAAAGTTTCGTGCGTTACAGCCGGCGACTCTTGATCTTGAGTCACTTCTTCTCAAGAAAGACTGCCGTGATTGGAATAGAGGGCGATATTCATCACAGAAAACGCATTGGTTAGCTTGGCTCTCGACTAAGACTCGAGAACCTTCGGTACAGTCTGTTACAACAGGATAAACTGTCCCCCAATGTTACTTTGGCTAGCTGAATCGTCTGGTGTCGATCAGGAAATCAATATTACTAGCGAAGTGTCGAGCTGTATCAGCATCCAGGAATTTTACGTCTCAGAGCGCCGCGATTCGCAAAGTCATCCCATGGGGCGCTATTGAAGAACGGCTAACGGAACGCAATGCCAAGTAAGTCATGAACATCCTCATGCCGCAGCTCGGCGAGACGGTCGCCGAAGGCAAGATCACCAAGTGGTTCAAATCGGCCGGCGACGCCGTTAGACCCGGCGACAATCTGTTCGAGATCGAGACCGACAAGGTGTCGATGGAAGTGCCGGCGACGGAGGCCGGCGTGCTCAGCGAAATCCGCGTGCAGGAGGGCGAGACCGCGCCGGTCGGCGCCATTGTCGGCGTCATCGGCGGGGCGGCCGCTGGACTGGGTATCCAGATGCAACCGGCGCGACCGGCAAGCGAGGCCCCGCGGAGCTCGCCGTCCCTGCCCGCGCCCGTGCCTGCGGCCCCGCCCGAACGACCGACCGCCCATGCCGGCGCCGCACAACAGCCGATCAAGCTCGACCCCTTCTTCGAGGTACGCACGCCGGAACGCAATTTCGGCCCGGCGCGGCTCTCGGGCGGCGTCACGGTGACCCCGCTGGCGCGCCGGCTTGCCGCCGAGGCCGGCATCGATCTCGCTCGCGTGCGCGGCTCCGGCCCGCGTGGCCGCATTGTCGCGCGCGACGTGGAAACCACGCCGCCCTCCCCGGCCGCGGCCGCGCCGGCGGCATCGGCAGGTCCGAGTGCCGAACAGGTCAAGGCGCTCTACGACCCGGCGAGCTACGAGGAGGTGATGCTCGACGCCATGCGCCGCACCATCGCGGCGCGGCTTCTCCAGGCGAAGCAGACCATTCCGCATTTCTACGTGACCGCCGATGTCGAGATCGACCGTCTCAAGGCGCTGCGCGAAGAAGTCAACGCCGCGGCGCCGAAAGACCGCGACGGCGCCCCATTGTTCAAGCTTTCGCTCAACGATTTCATCATCCGCGCGCTGGCGCTCGCTTTACGGCGCGTGCCGGCTGCCAACGCCGTGTGGGCGGGCGACCGCATCCTGCGCTTCAAGCACGCCGACATCGGCGTTGCGGTCGCGCTCGAGGGCGGGCTGATAACGCCGATCGTGCGCGCCGCCGACACCAAGTCGGTGAGCGCGATCTCGGCCGAGATGAAGGATCTGGCGGCGCGCGCGCGCGCCAAGAAGCTCAAACCTCAGGAATACCAGGGCGGCTCTGCGGCAATCTCCAATCTCGGCATGTACGGCGTGCGCGAATTCGCTGCCATCATCAACCCGCCGCATGCGACCATCCTCGCCGTCGGCGCCGCGCGCCGCCAGGCGGTGGAGAAACCCGACGGCGGCATCGGCTTCGCCAGCATGCTGACGGCGACGCTCTCCTGCGATCACCGCGTGGTCGACGGCACGTTGGGCGCCGAGCTTCTGGCGGTCTTCAGGGGCTATGTCGAGCAGCCGGTGACCGCGTTAGTCTAGCACGCCGTGGAATGCCGGCCAGGTTCCAGTCGCGTCGCAATCCAGGGGAGATTGCCCATGAACAAGTTGATTGTTTCGGTCGTGGTCATGTTCGTCATGGCGCTCGTGCTGAGCTTTTTGGTGCACGGGGTGCTCCTCAACGGCGACTACACGCAGTTGCAGAGCTGGATGCGGCCGCAGGCTGACGCACAGAGCCTGGTGGCCTACATCATCGTTGCCCAGGCGCTGTTCGGCGCCGCCTTCGCGTGGATCTACGTGCAGGGGCGCGAAGACAAGCCTTGGTTGGCGCAAGGTGTCCGCTACGGTATCGCCATTGCGGCGCTCGCCATCGCGCCGACCTATCTGATCTATCACGTCGTCACACCCGTGCCGCTGGTCGTCGCCATCAAGCAGATCGTCTACGACACCATTCGCGTGTTGCTGATGGGCGTGGTGGTGGCCTGGATCAATCGCTAGCAGCCGAACGCCACTTGGCAAACGACACTGCAAGCAACACTTGGCAAACAACACATGGCAAACGAGAAACGCGACGTACTGCTGATCGGGCCGTCAAAGCCCGCCGTCGAGCGCGGGCTTGCGGGCTTCACCGTGCACAGCCTCGCTGCGGCGAAGAACCGCGAGGCATTCTTTGAATCGATCGGCCATGTGCGGGCGATGGCCGTGGCCGCGCCGGTCGAGCGGATCAACGATCCGTTCCTCGCCCGTCTGCCCGGGCTGCAGATCGTTGCCAGCTTCGGCGTCGGTTACGACCACATCGATGCCAACGCCGCAGCGCGGCGCGGCATCGTGGTGACGCACACGCCGGAAGTGCTCACCGAGGAGGTGGCCGATACCGCGCTGGGCCTGCTGCTTTGCACGGTGCGCGAGCTGCCGCAGGCCGAACGCCATCTGCGCGGCGGCAAATGGCGCGACGGCGACTATCCGCTGACCCGGGCGACGCTGCGCAACCGCATCGTCGGCCTGGTCGGCATGGGCCGCATCGGCCGCGCCATCGCCCGCCGGCTCGAAGCCTTCGGTGTGCCGATTGCCTACCATACGCGCCAGCCGCGGCGCGATGTCGCCTACCGCCACTATCCCAACCTCGTCGAGATGGCGCGCGCCGTCGATGTCCTCGTGGTCATCGTGCCGGGCGGCACGGCGACCCGGAACTTGATCGACGCCAAGGTTCTCGACGCGCTCGGTCCCGATGGCATCCTCATCAACGTCGCCCGCGGTTCGGTCGTCGATGAAGCCGCTTTGATCGCCGCGCTCAAGGAGGGAAAGATCATGGCCGCCGGCCTCGACGTCTTCGCTAAGGAGCCCGAGGTGCCGGAGGAGCTGCTCGCGATGGAGAACGTCGTTCTGTTGCCGCACGTCGGCTCGGGGTCTGCCTTCACCCGCGAGAAGATGGATCAGCTCATGGTCGACAACATCCTGGCCTGGGCCGAAGGCAAGCCGCCGCTCACCCCGGTCCCGGAGACGCCGTGGCGCGCCTGGAAGGCATAGGTCCGGTCTGAGACTACTCGGCGGCGATGCGCACTTCCGGCGCGGCGGCGCGGACGTCGGGATCGACGTGGTCCTCGAACTGTACGAAGTTCTTCTGGAACATGTCGACGAGCTTGCGCGCGGTCTGATCGAACTCCAGCTTGTTCTGCCAGGTCTTCTGCGGATAGAGCAGGTGCGGCTCGACGCCGCCGAGCTGGGTCGGCACCCTGAAGCCGAAATACGGATCGGTGCGGAACTTCGTGTTCTTCAGCGAGCCGTCGAGCGCCGCGGCCAAGAGCGTGCGCGTCACCTTGATCGGCATGCGGCGGCCGACGCCGTAGATGCCGCCGGTCCAGCCGGTATTGACCAGCCAGCAATCCACCTCGTGCGCGCTGATCAGTTCGCGCAGCAGGTTGCCGTAGATCGAGGGATGCCGCGGCAGGAAGGGGGCGCCGAAGCAGGTGGAGAATTCCGGCTGCACGCCGACCAGGCCCTTCTCCGTGCCGGCGACCTTGGCCGTATAGCCGGAGAGGAAATGATACATCGCCTGCGCCGGCGTGAGCTTGGCGATCGGCGGCATGACGCCGAACGCGTCGGCGGTAAGGAACACCATGTTGCGCGGCTGACCGGCACGGCCGGTGCGCGACGCGTTGGGGATGAACTCGAGCGGATAGGCGGCGCGCGTATTCTCCGTCCTTGATTCGTCGTCGAAGTCGCAGATGCGCGTGTCGGGATCGAACACGACGTTTTCCAGCACGGTGCCGAAGCGGTGCGTGGTGGCGTAGATTTCCGGCTCCGCCTCTTCCGAGAGCTTGATGCATTTGGCGTAGCAGCCGCCCTCGAAGTTGAACACGCCGTGCGGGCCCCAGCCGTGCTCGTCGTCGCCGATCAGGGTGCGGGTCGGGTCTGCCGACAGCGTCGTCTTGCCGGTGCCGGAAAGGCCGAAGAACAGCGCGACATCGCCCGCCGGGCCGACATTGGCGGAGCAGTGCATCGGCATCACGCTCTCCGCGGGCAGATAATAGTTGAGCGTGGTGAACACCGATTTCTTCATCTCGCCGGCATAGGAGGTGCCGCCGATCAGGATGATGCGCCGGGTGAAGTCGAGCGCGATCACGGTCTCGCTGCGCACGCCGTGGCGCTTGGGGTCAGCCGTGAACGAGGGGAGCGAGAGAATGGTGAAATCGGGCACGTAGTGGGCGAGTTCAGCGCGCTCCGGCCTGATCAGCAGCGCGCGGATGAACATCGAGTGCCAGGCAAGCTCGTTGTAGACTCGGGTCTTGATGCGGTATTTCGCGTCGGCGCCGCCGTACAGGTCCTGCGCAAACAGAGTCTTGCCCTTGGCATGGGCGATGAAATCGTCGAACAGGAGCTGAAACTTCTCCGGCGAAAGGCGGCCGTTCTTCTCCCACCACACCGTCTTCTCGCTGCGCCCGTCGGCGACGACGAACTTGTCCTTGGGGCTGCGGCCGGTATGGGCGCCGGTCTCGGCGCAGAAGGCACCGCCGCGCACGAGGAAGCCTTCGCGATTGGCGACCGCGTGCTCGACCAGGACTGTGTCAGGCAAATTCCAGTGGATCGTCGCAGCGTCGTTCAGGCCAAACTTGTCGGCGCCATGGGCGCCATTCCGTAGACCCGTTTCCTTCACGCTAGCCTCCGCAACGCGTCCGGCTCGGTCGGCCGGTAATCTTGGAGTTGAGGCCGCAGGAGAACGGCCTGATACGACGCGTCCCGCGCCGCCCGTGGGCGCGCGACGTATAATCGGCATCATAGCACTTGCCAAGGCGATTGCCCATTGTTGGTCCCAGCCGCATTGCGCTGCAGCAAACGCTACAACCAATAGTCGGCAATAACCCTAACGCCGAAACAACCGCGCGGTTTCACCGGCAACGCGCGGGCGCCGTATCGGCTTCGTTCACAGCTCAATCGGACTTCATCCCTGCCCAATCCCTGCCCAAGCAAAAATTCCGCGCATCAGAGCGGAGCATGCGCGTCGGCGTCGAATCAATCGGCGTCAGGCCTTCGTCCGCGCCTCTTGCGCGAGACCCACGACCATCTTGCGCAGTTCGGCTGCACTCGTGACGCGCGCGGGGAATGGCAGGCGCAGCGTCGCCTCGCCGAGCACAAGATCGAGACCTTCCGGATCAAGGCCGCTAAGGCGCCAGGCTGCGTCTTCCGCGCCCAGAAGCTTGGTCGCGTAGAGCCGCACGGCGTCCGCATGGTCTTCGTTCATGTGCGCGATCGCGCCCTCCTCGCTTTCGATCAGATTCTCCGCGCCCGCAAGGTCGGTCATGACGTCGGCCGCTTTCAGATCGGCAGCGCGGGCGAAGCCGGCATTGAGATGCGCGGAAACAACGCCGAGCCGCCAGAACGAGAAATCGGCGAACCCGGCGTAAAGCTCGGCCGTCGGATGGCGGGCAAGAAAGCGCCGGCGCACCCGCGCCTCCTGCGAGTCGTCGCGCGCGAGCGGCCGGAAGGTGCCGATGAGGGTGAGGCGCGGATGGGCGAGCGGATCGCCCTTCCCGGTCGAGGCCATCAGCACCGCGGCGCGGCCATCCGCTTCCAGGTTGGCGGTGTGAGTGGAAAGCCGGGAGATCAGGATTAACGGAGAGCCATCGGCATCAGTGGCAACGTTAACGAGCGAGGCGAACGGATGCCCCGTATTGCGGTCGATGGTCGCAAGCGCTCCCGACCGAATCACCCGCAACAAGGTCTTGGCCGTCGATTTCGGGTCGAAGTCCGGGCGTGGGGCATTTTCAGGCAGGCGATTCGGCATGAAGCCTGGCAAACGGGCCGTATCCTCCGCCTCGGCCATGCGTTTTCTCCGGTTTTAATCTAGCTCACAGGAATTGCCCCGACTTTGCCTTGTCCTGTCACACTTCCGCCTCTACATGGGGATTCAAAGGCTTATGGGGCCGGGGCTGATGATGCTGCGGCCGACTCATGTTAGAAGGCGGCCGCCATGCCAACCATCGCTCTGGTCGATGATGACCGCAATATCCTGACCTCGGTATCCATTGCCCTCGAGGCCGAAGGATATCGCATCAACACCTATACGGACGGCGCCTCCGCCCTCGACGGGTTCAAGACCGCTCCGCCCGACCTCGCCATTCTCGACATCAAGATGCCGCGCATGGATGGGATGGAGACGTTGCGCCGGCTGCGGCAGAAATCCGACCTGCCGGTGATCTTTCTCACCTCGAAGGATGAAGAGATCGATGAATTGTTCGGCCTGAAAATGGGGGCCGACGACTTCATCCGCAAACCGTTTTCGCAGCGCCTGCTGGTCGAGCGCGTCAAGGCCGTGTTGCGCCGCGCCTCGCCCAAGGACGGCGTCGTACCCAAGGAAGCCGACAGCAAGGTTCTGGAACGCGGCCTGCTGCGGATGGATCCGGAGCGGCACACCTGCACCTGGAAGAACGAGCCGGTGACGCTCACGGTGACCGAATTTCTCATCCTGCAGGCGCTGGCGAGCAGGCCCGGAGTGGTGAAAAGCCGCAACGCCTTGATGGATGCGGCCTACGACGACCAGGTGTATGTCGACGACCGGACGATCGACAGCCACATCAAGCGGCTGCGCAAGAAGTTCAAGGCAAGCGACGTCGAGTTCGATATGATCGAGACACTCTACGGCGTCGGCTATCGCTTCAAGGAAGCGTAGGACGCGTTGCCCTGCTGCCCAAGCGGCGCCTCCATGCAACCGGCCTCAAGCGGGGCCGGCCAAGCCGCCGCCCGCAGAGACTGACGGGGCGGCTGGCACGCGATAGAATGAACTCTGCATGACCGGGATCCGGTAGACGCGACGTGCTCGACCGAACCGCAGAGATCGCAGAGGCCCACGCGGCCCCCCCATTGGCTCCCGTCGAGGCTGAGACCCGCGGCGAGACTGCGGCGCCCGTCGCCCACCACGGCCTCGGCAGGATCGGCGATCTGTTGCGCCGCGCCTGGCAATTCTTCATCACCCAGAGCTTCTCCAGCCTCACGCGCCGCATCGTCTCGCTCAACGTCGCCGGGCTGCTCGCGCTGTCGATCGGCATCATCTTTCTCTCCCAGTTCCGCGCCGGGCTGATCGATGCCCGCATTCAGAGCCTGACGGTGCAGGGCGAAATCATCGCCGGTGCGATCGCCGCCTCGGCGACAGTCGAGACCGATTCCTCGATCACCATCGACCCCGACAAATTGCTCAACCTCCAGCCGGGAGAGAGCTACGGCCCGTCCGAGGACGCGCTCTACGGCATCGACTTCCCGATCAATCCCGAGCGCGTAGCCCCGGTGCTGCGGCGCCTGGTCTCCCCGACCAAGACCCGCGCCCGCATCTACGATCGCGACGGCGTGCTGCTCGTCGACAGCCGCAACCTGTTCGGCCGGGGCGACGTCCTGCGCTTCGACCTGCCGGCGCCGAACGCGGAAAAGCCTGGGTGGATCGAACGCTCCTTCATCGCGGTGCGCACCTGGCTTGGGCGCGGCGACCTGCCGCTTTATCGCGAACTCGGCGCGGAGAACGGCAAGGGCTACCCCGAAGTGTCCCAGGCCTTGAACGGCCAGAACGCCAGGAAGGTGCGCATCAACGAGCACGGCGACGTGATCGTCTCGGTCGCCGTCCCGGTCCAGCGGTTCCGCGCCGTGCGCGGCGCGCTTATGCTGTCGACCCAGGGCGCCGACATCGACGACATGGTGGAAGCGGAGCGGCTGGCCATCCTCAAGGTCTTTCTGGTGGCCGCCGGCGTTACCGTGCTGCTTTCGATCCTGCTCGCCGGCACGATCGCCGAGCCGGTGCGGCGGCTCGCAGATGCGGCCGAGAGCGTGCGCCGGCGGATTCGCACGCGGGTCGAAATTCCCGATTTTACCCGCCGACGCGACGAGATCGGCCATCTCTCGGGCACGCTGCGCGACATGACCAACGCGCTCTACAGCCGGATCGAAGCCATTGAAAGCTTTGCCGCCGACGTCGCCCACGAGCTCAAGAACCCACTGACGTCGCTGCGCTCCGCGGTCGAGACGCTGCCGGTGGCCAAGACCGACGAGAGCCGCGCACGGCTGCTCAGCATCATCCAGCATGACGTGAAGCGGCTCGATCGCCTCATCTCGGACATTTCTGATGCCAGCCGCCTCGATGCCGAGCTGCAACGCCAGGAAACGGCCCCCGTCGACCTCGCCAAGCTGCTCAGCACGCTGGTGACTGTCGCCAACGAGGTCAAGCGCGACGATGGCGTGCACGTGACCTTGCGATTCGATGGCGGTGGGATGCGCGCTTTTCAGGTGCCGGGCCACGATTCGCGCCTGGGCCAGGTCGTCGACAACCTGATCGTGAACGCGCGCTCGTTCTCGCCGCCCGGCGGGGCGGTGCGCGTCACCTGCCGGCGGGTGAAGAGCCACATCGAGATATTTGTGGACGATGACGGGCCGGGCGTGCGGCCCGACGCGCTCGACAAGGTTTTTGAGCGTTTCTACACCGATCGCCCGCACCAGGGTTTCGGCCAGAATTCCGGCCTCGGCCTCTCGATCTCCAAGCAGATCATCGAGGCGCATGGCGGCGCCATCTGGGTCGAGAACCGGATCGGCCCCGAAGGCCCAGACGGCGCACCGCAAGTGCTTGGCGCGCACTTCGTCGTGCGCCTGCCGGCCATGTGATGCTGCCGAAGCCCCCTTCGCTCGTTCTCCCGCAAGCGGGAATCCAGAAACAGACTGCATCGGCGCGGCGGAATCTCCGCGTCCTCGCTTCCACCGAGACGCGCGAATGACGAGCCGATAATGTCAGCGACCATCCACGCCTCGGCCGTTCTGGTCGGCGCGCGAGCGGCACTGATCCGCGGACCGTCCGGAGCCGGGAAGTCGCGGCTCGCGCTCGATCTCATTCATGCGGCGCGCACGGGCTCGTTGCCGTTGGCACGACTCGTCGCCGACGACCGCGTCCATCTTGAAGCCGCCAACGGACGATTGCTGGTGCGTCCTGCCGAAACGCTTGCCGCGTTGTTGGAGGTGCGCGGCGCGGGCATCCTGCGGCTCGCACACGAGGCCTGCGCCGTGGTCGGCTTCGTGGTGGACCTCGCCGCCGAAGACGCCGAGAGGCTTCCGCAAGCGGGAAGCCGAGAGACGGAGATTGCCGGCATAGAGCTGCCGCGGCTTGCCGTCGCGGACGGCGTCACGGCGTTGCCCCTGGTGCTTGCCCTTGTCACTTCGTCCAAGCACGACTGGATTTGAACGCTCGGAACGTCGATGCCTGGACACCCCCCGCCGCTCGTTGGTTGCAGATTGGTAACCTTAGCGCCGCTACACTCGCTGCGTGACTGGTCCGTTCGGCGGCGCCTGAAACCCATTTCGGGTTTGTTCTACCGCAATGCACCAACGACCGAAATCCGGCCAGAATGCCCCTTGCGCTTGGGCTTCGGATGGTCAAGATGAGCACCCTTTCGTGCGGTGCACCGTGGACGCGCCCGCGGGGAGTTCCATGATCGGTCTAGTGCTTGTCACCCACGGGCGGCTGGCTGTCGAGTTCCGTGCGGCGTTGGAGCACGTGGTCGGTCCGCAAAGCCAGATCGAGGCGGTGACCATTGGCCCCGAAGACGATGTCGAGGAGCGGCGCAAGGATATCATCGAAGCGGTGAAGCGCGTCGATAGCGGCGATGGCGTCGCCATTCTGACCGACATGTTCGGCGGCACCCCCTCGAACCTGGCGATCTCGGTCATGAGCCGGCCCAAGGTGGAAGTGCTTGCCGGGATCAATCTGCCGATGCTAGTCAAACTCGCCAAGGTCCGCGACGAGTGGCCCCTCGCTGAGGCGGTTGCCGCCGCGCAAGACGCCGGCCGCAAGTACGTGACCATCGCGAGCCGGGTGCTTACCGGGAAATGAGCGCGCCAGCTCACCCCAGCAGCGAATGTTCGGCGGCTGAGCAGGCATCCCCGGCGGACGCCGTCGTCCGCGAGCTCAAGATCTGCAACAGGAAGGGACTGCATGCACGGGCGTCAGCCAAATTCGTGCAGACGGTGGAGAAATTCGACGCCGACGTGCGCGTCATGCGCTGCGGCGAGACTGTCGGCGGCACCTCGATCATGGGCCTGATGATGCTCGCTGCCGCGCCCGGTACTTCGATCACCGTCGAGGCGACCGGAAAGGAAGCGGCGGAAGTCATCGAGGCTTTGGCCGCTCTCGTCGACTCACGTTTCGGCGAAGGCAATTGACCGTTCAGGGAGAGCGCAGATGATTTTCGGCAAGCCCGAACAGAAAGGAAAACCCGCGGAAGCGGGCACGCCGATGCCGTCGGCCGCGACCTTGCCCCCGACTGCCGCCGCGCCGGCGGCAGCGGCGGCGGCAGCGCCAACGCCGGTGCCGTCCAGCCCGGTCCCGTTGGCGGTGCCCACACCAGGATCGGCGCCGGCCGCTGGCGGCTCGTCACCGGCTCCGCGCGAACGGCAGACGGCCACGATCCGCTACGTCGATCGCCCGGACGTCGGCGAGACTTTCGCCGATTCCATCACCGGCCTGGTGTTTGACGGGCAGACGCTGCGCATCGAGTTCAGCGTGACGCGCGTCGACGAAGTCAAGCCCGACGCGCCCATCTCCGGCCGTCGCTATCCGGCGAGCCGCATCGTGCTCTCGCCGGGAGCGGCGATCGAGCTCATCAACCGCATGCAGCAGATCGGAGCGGCCCTTACCCAGGCTGGCGTGGCCAAGACGGCGCCGGGGCGCGGCCAGAAGCCGCCATCAAGCTGAAGAGCCGCTACGGCTACCGCTTGCCGCCGGCGCGGGCATGAGCCGCCGCGGCTGCCGCCTTGAGATCGGCGACGAACCCGCGATAGGCCTCGTGCCGCTCGTCATCGTCCTCGATGCGCAGCAGCGCTGAGGGGTGAACGGTGACGACGAGCGTCGTCCCGTCCGCCATCGGCAGCGGTTTGCCGCGCACCTTGCCGATGGTGACGGCACGCCCGGTCAGGCTGCGCGCAGCCGTCGCGCCGAGAGCGACGATGGTCGATGGCTTGACCAGGCTGCGTTCCACCTCGAGCCAGATCTTGCAGCGCTCGATCTCGTAAATATACGGGCGCTTGTGCAGACGGCGTTTGCCGCGCATCTCGTGCTTGAAGTGCTTGACCGCATTGCTGACGAAGGTTTCCTCGCGCGCGATGCCGGCCTCCTGCAGCGCCTGGTCAAGGACCCGCCCGGCGGGGCCGACGAACGGCTTGCCGGCGAGGTCTTCCTTGTCGCCCGGCTGCTCCCCGACGAGCATGAAGGCAGCGCGTTGCGGGCCCTCGCCTGGCACGGCCTGAGTCGCGTCGCGATAAAGCGAGCAGCGGCGACAATTTTCCTCGGCCGTGGCGAGCTGGCGCAAGGATTTGATCGCTATCGGGGATTCGGCGGCGAGACCCATACGGCACAATGCATTGCCGCGGCCATGGTTCAGGTATAGACATAAAGTTATCTTTATGTCTTTATCACCGTCGCCGCGCCGACGCCCATTGGAGCGCCGCCGTTTCACCGCCCGGTCCGTGGACCCACGAAGGACCGCCAGCAGCGCCAAAGGATCACCATGACCACGTCGACCAAGCCCAAGAAGACCGCGCACGCCGATCACGCCGATTATGTCGTCAAGGACCTCAGCCTCGCCGAATGGGGCCGCAAGGAAATCGCCAGTGCCGAGACGGAGATGCCGGGCCTCATGGCGACGCGCGAGGAATACGGCCCGGAGCAGCCGCTGCGCGGCTCCCGCATCGCCGGCTCGCTGCACATGACCATCCAGACCGCCGTGCTGATCGAGACGCTCACGGCCCTGGGCGCCGACGTGCGCTGGGCATCCTGCAACATCTACTCGACGCAGGACCACGCCGCCGCGGCGGTCGCCGCCGCCGGCACCCCGGTGTTCGCGGTCAAGGGCGAGTCGATGCCCGACTACTGGGAATACACCCACCGCATCTTCGAATGGTCCGACGGCGGCAGCCCGAACATGATCCTCGATGACGGCGGCGACGCCACGCTGCTCATGCATCTCGGGTCGCAGGCGGAATCCAATCCGGCCGTGCTCAACCATCCGACCAACGAGGAAGAGGAGGTGCTGTTCGCCGCCATCAAAAAGCGGCTCGCGCAGTCACCCGGCTGGTACAGCAAGACCGCCAACGCCATTCGCGGCGTGACCGAGGAAACGACCACCGGCGTGCACCGCCTCTATCAGATGCAGAAGGAAGGCCGGCTCCTGTTCGCGGCGATCAACGTCAACGACAGCGTCACCAAGTCGAAGTTCGACAATCTCTACGGCTGCCGTGAATCGCTGGTCGACGGCATCCGCCGCGGCACTGACGTGATGATGGCCGGCAAGGTGGCGATGGTCGCCGGCTTCGGCGACGTCGGCAAGGGCTCGGCGGCCTCGCTGCGCCAGGCCGGCTGCCGGGTCATGGTCTCGGAGATCGATCCGATCTGCGCGCTGCAGGCGGCGATGGAGGGCTACGAAGTCACGACCATGGAGGACGCCGCCCCCCATGCCGACATCTTCGTCACCGCCACCGGCAACGTCGACGTCATCACCATCGAGCACATGCGCAAGATGAAGCACCGCGCCATTGTGTGCAACATCGGCCATTTCGACAGCGAGATCCAGGTGGCGTCGCTGCGCAATCTCAAATGGCACAATGTCAAGCCGCAGGTGGACGAGATCGAGTTCGCCGACGGCAAGCGCATCATCCTTCTGTCCGAGGGACGGCTGGTCAATCTCGGCAACGCCATGGGCCACCCGAGCTTCGTGATGTCGTCATCGTTCACCAACCAGACGCTGGCGCAGATCGAGCTGTGGACGCACCCCGGAAGATACGAGAAGAAGGTGTACACGCTGCCGAAGCAGCTCGACGAGAAGGTCGCGCGGCTCCATCTCGACAAGATCGGCGTCAAGCTGACAAAGCTTTCCGACAAGCAGTCGACCTATATCGGCATCCCGCTCAACGGCCCGTTCAAGACCGATCACTACCGGTATTGAGCCTGGCTCATTTGCCGGGCCGCCGCGGAACCACGGTGACCCGATAAAGGCTTGGCGGGCCGGCCAATCCGAGGAACGAGCGGGCGTAGGTCACGTCCGCCGAGCGGCTCGCGCCGCCTGCGAGCGCGGCCGCGGTCGCCTCGCACGGCGCGTCCTCCTTGAGGCAGGCAACGAGGAGGCCGCTGACGTCAATGGCGGCGTGGCCCTCCGGCGACAGCGGGCTCACCTCCAGCGCCTGCGCGTTTGGCAGATAGAACGGCAGGCCGCCGGTCAGTTCTGGCGAACCCCAGAACAGCAGCGGCGGCTGGGCCGTAAGCTGCTCGGCCACTTCGACCACGTGATGCGAACTCGGCCGGTTCGGGTCGGCGCCCGCTCGCAGTTTTTGGTAGGCGATGAAAGGCGCGGCGACGAGCGCGGCGAGACTCAGCGCCAGCGCGATGAGGCCCGAAGCGGCAACGGTCGTCGTACTTATGACGAGGGCAAGCGAAGCGTAAAGGACGACAGGCAAGAGCGGCCAGTTGGGAAACGTCCAATCGGGCGTGAGCCGGTATGGCAGGACCAGATTCACCAGTGCCGGCAGAACGAGCGGCACGGCGAACAACAAGACAGCCTGCTGGCGGTCGTCATCGGCCGGCCAGACGATGTCGGCGAGGGCGGCCCTGCTCGGGCGAAGCGCCGCGAGGAAGAGGAGCGGTCCGATCGCGTACCCCGTGACGCCCACCAGATAGTACGCCGACCCGGCGAGTGCCGCGCCAAACGACTCGGCGGCCATCACGTTCGAGCGCACAAAGGCATAGCTCGCGCCACCGCGCTCGATGACTAGCCAGATGGCGTGAGGCGCCAGGACAATGGCCGCGCCGGCCGCCATCACATACGGGGCGGGCGAACGCCAGAAACGTTTCGTCCCGGCGCCGACGACGGAGGCCACCGCCATGCCGGTGAGGAGAAACACCGCCCAGTATTTGCCGAGCACGGCAAGGCTTGCGAACGCTCCGGCAAGAAAGGCATCGGCGACGCCGAGTCCGCGACGGGCCCGCAGGTAGAACAGCAGCGCCGCCGCCCAGAACGGCATCATCACCGTGTTAGCGTTGAGCTCCGCGGTCTTGACCGTATAGAGCGGCACGAGGAACAGCGCCGCAAGGCCGAACAGCGCCCGCTCCTTGTCGAGATGATCGCGCAGCAGCCGCCAGGCAACGGCAAGCGTGGTGACGGCCATCGTGAGGTAGAGCAGGTGCTCGGCCCAATCGGCGCGGGGAAAGACCGCGAACCACAGCGCAAACAGCCACCCCGTCATCGGCGGGTGCTTGTAGCCGAAGGCAAAATGCTGCGCCCACAGCGACGCCTCGCTGGCATCCCAGCGCAGGTCTACCGGCGCCAGCGTGATGGTGTCGTAGAGCATCCACAGCGCGGCGAAACAGCCAAGCGCGCCGGCGACGATGACGCCCTCGTGTTTTTCCGTGACGAGGCGCCGTCCGGCGAGGACAAGGCGCTCCGCGAATGGAGCGGATCCTGGTTTTGCTCGGTCAGGGGGATGGCGCCGGGCCGCGGACATCGAATCTCTCCGAAGCAGAGCCCAGCCGGCCAAGCCAAACAGAGCCAGACAATTCCCGATCGTTTTCCAGGGCTTGCCAAAGCTAGTAGCCTGCGCCTACGCACAGAGCAACAATGCGGGTGGCATGGAGCGCGGAGACTTGTCGCAGCCGACGATAAACGGGGGATCGCCGGCGAGCCCAGCGGCCGCGCTTCCGCGCCCGGACAAGGGCGCCGTGGTACGGCCGGCGCCGGAACTCACGATCGTCGTGCCGACCTTCAACGAAGAAGCCAACATTCCGATCCTGGTCGCGCGGCTCAGCCGCGTTCTCGCCGGCCATGATTGGGAGGTGATATTCGTCGACGATAATTCGCCGGACGGGAGCGCGGCGACCGCGCGCTCGATCGGCGAAGCCGACAGCCGCGTGCGCTGCATTCGCCGCATCGGCCGCCGCGGTCTCGCCGGCGCCTGCCTCGAGGGGATGCTCGCGAGCCAGGCGCGTTACCTGGCGGTCATGGACGCCGACCTGCAGCATGACGAGGCCGTGCTCGCCGACATGCTCGAATGCCTGCGCGCCGGCCGCGCCGACGTTGCCGTCGCCAGCCGCTACCTCGATGGCGGCTCGGCCGCGGGGCTGTCGAAGCAGCGTTCGCGCGTGAGCCGCTGGTCGAACGCGCTGGTGCGCTTCCTTCTCGGCATCGACCTCACCGATCCGATGAGCGGCCATTTCATGATCCGGCGCGACGCGTTCGAAAGCGTCGCGCCGGCGATCTCCTCGCAAGGCTTCAAGATCCTGCTCGATATTTTGGCGACGGCGCGCGGCCGCCTGCGCACCGTCGAACTCCCTTCCGCCTTTCGCGAGCGGCAATACGGCGAGAGCAAGCTCGACAGCAAGATCGCGCTCGATTTCGCGGCGCTGGTGACGTCGAAGCTCACCGAGGGCGCGGTCTCCGCGCGCTTCCTCCTGTTCTGCCTGGTCGGCCTCACCGGCATCGGCATCCATCTCAGCATATTGCGCGTGCTTCTGGCCGCGGCGCTCACTTTCGGTACCGCGCAGGCGCTCGCCACCATCGGCGCCATCACCTGGAATTTCGTGCTGAACAACCTCTTCACCTACCGCGACCAGCGGCTGACCGGCTGGCGTTTCCTGACCGGTCTCATCCGCTTTCAGGTGATCTGCGCCATCGGCGCCATCTCCAATGTCGGTATCGCCACCTGGATCTACGATTACGACGATGTGTGGTGGATCGCGGGGCTCGGCGGGGCGGCGATCGGCACGGTCTGGAACTTCGTGGTCAGCGCCGCCTTTGTCTGGCGGCAACGGTAGAGCGCCCTGCGGAGAAGGATTGACCGAGAGAGTGTGCGCTTGCCGCTCACCTGCACCGATGTTATCTGCGCCGCATGAGTGCGACGCCCATCGAAAACATCCGCAATTTCGCGATCATCGCCCACATCGACCACGGTAAATCCACGCTCGCCGACCGGCTGATCCAGTCGACCGGCGGGCTGACCGACCGCGAAATGGTCGATCAGGTGCTCGATTCGATGGATATCGAGCGCGAGCGCGGCATCACCATCAAGGCGCAGACCGTGCGGCTCAACTACCGCGCCCGCGACGGCCGGGACTACGTGCTCAACCTGATCGACACGCCCGGCCACGTCGACTTCGCCTACGAGGTCAACCGCAGCCTCGCCGCTTGCGAGGGCTCGCTCCTGGTCGTCGACGCGAGCCAGGGCGTGGAGGCGCAGACGCTCGCCAACGTCTACCAGGCGCTCGACAACAATCACGAGATCGTCCCGGTGCTCAACAAGGTCGATCTGCCGGCGGCCGAGCCCGACAAGGTGAAGCAGCAGATCGAGGACGTGATCGGGCTCGATGCCTCCGACGCCATCCTCATTTCGGCCAAGACCGGGCTGAATGTGCCGGAAGTGCTCGAAGCGATTGTGCACCGACTGCCGCCGCCCAAAGGGGACGCTGCGGCGCCGCTCAAGGCGCTCCTCGTCGACAGCTGGTACGACTCCTATCTCGGCGTCGTCGTCCTTTTCCGCGTGGTCGACGGCGTGCTGAAGAAAGGCCAGCGCATCCGCATGATGGGCACCGACGCCGCCTACGAGGTCGACCGCGTCGGCGTGTTCACGCCGAAGATGCAGGAAGCGGCCGAGCTCGGGCCCGGCGAAATCGGCTTTCTCACCGCCTCGATCAAGGAAGTCGCCGATACCCGCGTCGGCGACACCATTACCGACGACAAGAAGCCGGTAGCAACGCCGCTTCCTGGCTTCCGCCCCGCGATCCCGGTCGTGTTCTGCGGCCTCTTTCCCGTCGATGCCGCGGACTTCGAGAATTTGCGCGCCGCCATGGGCAGGCTCCGGCTCAACGACGCGAGCTTCTCCTACGAGATGGAGACCTCGGCGGCGCTCGGTTTCGGCTTCCGCTGCGGCTTCCTCGGGCTCCTCCACCTCGAGATCATCCAGGAGCGGCTCGAGCGCGAATTCAATCTCAACCTGATCGCGACCGCGCCGTCGGTCATCTACAAGATCAGGCTGCGCAACGGGCAGCATCTGGAAATCCACAACCCGGTGGACATGCCGGATCCGAACCATATCGAGGAGATGGACGAGCCCTGGATCGAAGCGACGATCCTGACGCCAGACGAATATCTCGGCAGCGTCCTGAAACTGTGTCAGGACCGCCGCGGCGAGCAGAAGGAGCTGACCTACGTCGGCAACCGCGCGCTGTTGAAATACCACCTGCCGCTCAACGAAGTGGTGTTCGACTTCTACGACCGGCTCAAGTCGGTGTCGCGCGGCTACGCCTCATTCGATTACCACCTGACCGACTACAAGCCGGCAGATCTCGTGAAGCTGCAAATGCTGGTCAACGCCGAACCGGTCGATGCGCTGGCGATGCTCGTGCACCGCACCCGCGCCGAGCAGCGCGGCCGCGCGATGGCGGAAAAGCTCAAGGAACTCATTCCGCCGCACATGTTTCAGGTGCCGATCCAGGCGGCGATCGGCGGCAAGATCATCGCCCGCGAGACCGTGCGCGCCTTCAGGAAGGACGTGACCGCGAAATGCTACGGCGGCGACGTGACCCGCAAGCGCAAGCTCCTGGACAAGCAGAAGGAAGGCAAGAAGCGCATGCGCCAGTTCGGCAAGGTGGAGATCCCGCAGGAGGCGTTCATTGCCGCGCTGAAGGTGGATGTGTGATCAGCTTGCTGTGTAAGAACAGTAGCGCTCCGCCTCGAAATCCATCCCCACGCACGCGGGCGAGCGCCGGAGCGCCCCCGAAAGCGACCCAGCGGACTGATCGCGGGGACGACCCGTCGTCATTCCGGGGCCGAGCGAAGCGAGGAGCCCGGAACCCATAACCGCGATCCGTGAATATGGATTCCGGGCTCGCGGCCTGCGGCCGCGCCCCGGAATGACGACGGGTCTATTCCCAAACCACAAAGACTGCCGCGATCATCCGCGTTATAAGGGGGATGTCCGCACGCGAGGCGCCCCCGTTGACCACTGCAACGACCGAAACAACAAGGCTGACCTCCGACCCCATACCGCCGGAGTTGCTGCGTGTCGACATTGCACGCCTGTTCGAGGCGATGGCCGCCGGCGGCATTGGCATCGTGCCGCTCGACGTCGCCTATGCGGTGGTCGCGACCACGCCTGGCGGCATCCGGCGCATTTTCGAGGCCAAGCGGCGCTCCTATGACAAGCCGTCGGGGATGTTCGGCAGCTGGCGGCTGAGCCGCGAGGTGCATCGCCTGGACGAGCGCCGGCATGCCATGGTGCGCGAACTCGTGGAGGAGGAGCGGATCCCGTTCTCGGTGGTGGCGCCGTTCCGCACAGACCATCCGCTGTTCGCCGTGGTCGATCCGTTCGTGATGCAGAACTCGTCGAAGGGCGGGACGCTCGACATGCTCATCAACGCCGGCCAGTTCCACGACGCCATCGCCGAAGGTGCGATCGCACACGGCACCGCCGTGTTCGGCTCGTCCGCCAACCTGTCGCTCACCGGCAGCAAGTACCGCTATGCCGACATCGACGCGCCGGTGCGCGAAGCCGCCGCCATCCATTTCGACTATGGCCAGTCGAAATACGCGCATAAGGACGGGCTCGCGAGCACGATCATCGATTTCGG
>Ga0210409_10001394_pt1 | contig 31965 bp, 38 predicted proteins | sample IncBWH17MmetaG_FD_161649 | JGI IMG/M metagenome (GOLD analysis project Ga0210409, IMG submission 161649) | Forest soil microbial communities from Barre Woods Harvard Forest LTER site, Petersham, Massachusetts, United States - Inc-BW-H-17-M | ecosystem: Environmental > Terrestrial > Soil >...
AAGACGTTGCACGTGTGATTGCCGCGCTGCTCGCCAATCCGCAGCCGCACATCGGCAAGATCTATCACCTGACTGGTCCGCAGTCCGAGAACATGCATTTCTTCGCCCAGGAGTATTCGACGGCACTGGGCCGCACGATTACTTATCAGGACATTCCCGTCGAGCCGTGGCGGGACGACCTGCTCAATCGGCGCTGGCCAGTTCACGTGGTGAACCACCTGGCGGCATTAGCCGATCTGCATCGCGCGGGGCGCTTCGACCGTACGTCGGACGACGTGCGCACGCTGACGGGGCAAGAGCCACTGACTGTGCAAGAGTTCGTCAGGAAAAATGCGGCGACATTCACCCCATCGGCAACAGCAGCCTGAGTGTCTTCGGATGCTCGTATTCGCCGCTCTGCCAGCAAAGAGATCACGGCGCTTCTCGTCATCGATTCCATACAACGAATTCATTTCCGCGGGTCCGCCGCTGGAGTGCGGAACAGACTCGCGTTTGGCAGGTCATGTGGCGTTGAAACGGACAACCGGACCGCCCGGATCGGGACGGAGTAGGATCGTCGTCGTCATTAACTCCCGAATCGTCGGCAATCCGGAAACCAGCGGCAAATCTTATGCTCTACTGCCAAAACGGCTCAGTGTGCATGATTGAAGGGGTCACACGAACCCACACCCTGCCAATGCAGGGTAGAACTGAGCAACCCCAGAAGTCCTACATGCTCACATCCTTCACATGCGTCGCGATATACCACTTGTTCCCGAACGCGTCCTTTACGCCCGCATTGCGGTCACCGTATGGCTGATCAGTCGGCTCCTGAAATGATGTCGCCCCCGCCGCCAGCGCCTGCCGATACACCACCTCCATGTTCGGCACATAGAGGTAGAACATAGCTTCCATGGTCTCGTACTTTCCGTGCGCCTCACCCATCTCCAGTACAGAATCGCCCACCTTCACGACGGCGTGATGCACTACGCCATCGGGCGACGCGTACTTCGCGATCTCTTCTGCTCTGAACGCGCGCTTCAGGAAATTGATGAGCGGCTCAGCACGGCGAGGGTGTAGGTAGGGATTCACATTGAAGAGGTCCTTTGGCTTGTAGCTCTCGCCCTTGGCCGTCGCGATGTACCAGAAGTTCCCTGCCTCGTCCCGAATCGTGCTAGAGCGCTCGCCGTATTCCTGATCGCGAGGCTCGTCGATGAGGTTTGCTCCCGCCGCCACAGCTCTCCGGGTCACTTCGTCCGCGTCTTCCACATAAATGTGCAGCGCATTCGGCTGCAATGTCCCGGGAAACTTCTTGCCCGGCAAGCCGCCACTTAACATCAGCATGGTGTCACCGATGAGCACTTCCGCGTGTACCCCGGTAGGCATCACCGCCCGCTCCATCTCTTGGGCCCCAAGGGCTCGTTTGGTGAACTCCAGCAGGGCGAGCCCATCCGCCGCGACCAGATAAGGCGTCACCATGCGGAAGCCGCGAGGCACAGGGCTCACACCAGTCTTTTCGGAGATCTCTCCACCCTCCGGACCTTGCGTCATCCCTTTCATCCGCCGATGCATTTCCTCGACCGGCATGTCTTCCTTAACCGTGAACACCGCCCACGAATAACCAAAAGGATCTTCCAGGGTCGCGTCGCGGTGTCCGTAGAATTGGTCCTTCGGCTCACGCACCAGCTTCATGCCTTCCTCCGCGGCATGTTTGGCGAATGCATCTACATCTGGGACCTGGATGGAAATCGAAATCGGCGAGTGCCCCAGCGTCTCGGCGCTGAAGCGTCCTCCCTCGGGCCATTCGCCGGTCACATCGATGGGGGAGTCGCCGATCATCAATTCAGCATGTGGGATGCTGTCGCCAACCTGGAAGCGGAAGGTCTCTTTTGCGCCCAATGCACGCTGGTAGAACTCGATGGCTTTGGCAGGATCTCGGAATGCTAGCCTTGGCGATGCAGTCACGCGGGCTGCTGCTACGGACTCAACAACGGTAGACATATGCTTCGCACCTCCTAATTCGGATTTCAATCGTGCCTTAAAACTCGCACTCGGCAGATCGCGCAAGTCCGCCGCGATGCGCACTAGTGTTTCGATCTCCGCTTCAACCTTCGCGATCTGCCCGTCATTCCGCACCATCGTGTCGAGTGCCTTGTTCAGTTGCTCGATCCTCGTCGGGCCGCCACTCCCCGGATATCGAGAGCGCTTAGGCATCGGCACCCTCCATGCGCGCCTTCAATGTGCTCAACGCGCGAAACTGTAACTGCTTCACTGCACCCTCGGTCTTGCCAATCGCGCTTGCGACTTCCTTGATACTTTTCTGTTCGGCAAATCTCAGTAGCACCACTCGCTTCTGTTCCGCCGGCAGTGTCTCCACCAGCTGATAAAGCGTAGCCCGCCGTTCTGCTTCCTCAATCTCCGCCGGACTGACCTCCGCCGACTCGAGCACCGCGTCATTCAGCATCTCTCTTCCGGATCGCTGCCTGCGATCCGAGATCAGATTCGCCGCAATCCGGAACAGCCAGGCGGCAAACGAAATCCCGCGCCACTCAAACCGTTTCAGATTCGCCAGCGCCAGATGAAACACCTCCGACGTCAGATCCTCCGCCTCGGCCCGATCCCGCATACGTTTCACGGCGTATGCATACACGCGCTCGAAGTTGATCTCGTAGAGATCTGCAAAGCGGGCGGGATCCTGCTGCGCAGCTTCGATCAGAAGCCGCTCGTCCGCTTCTTTCTTCAGTGCCTTCAACGATTTCTCCGCCGGTTGTTGTCTTATCACTAGGTATAACGGACGGAACAAGCAAAAGGTTACGCGGCTCCGAGTCGGCGTGACACAAGAACGGCGTCACACTTTGGGCCCGAAACATGTGGCTCGGATTTAATATCGCTGCGTTGCTGCCGTCGCACCATGCGAAGTAGTGAAAATGGCGCCGCCGTCCCACCAATCCTGCAATTCCAGTCACCCGGTCAACCCAGCGATGAACACCGATTTTCAGGGCGAGCAACCCGCAACCATCATGACGAGCCAAAGCCCAGACCGGAGCGAAGGACCCGTGAACACAGGCTACTTGTCAGCGGAGGGAGAAACAAGGGCTCCCCGGGTTGTGCTTGCATGGGGAGCCTGGTTCGCCGTCAACTCTGTTGTTGGTTCTATCTGCCGTCTTCCTCCCCAGGGGCCAGGGCGACGCCGCGGAAGGCTTCGCCGGCGCGAGCCGACCGAATCGTAACGAACCTGTCGAGATCCCCATTCGTTGCTGGCTGAGTCGCGCCGATGAGATCGGTGACTCTCACCAGCTTGTTGGGGTCCGCGCCGTTGTCGCCGTTTTGGCTGATCGTGGAGGTGATCGCGTAAATTGTGGCGGTGCCATCGTGGTTGACTACGCCGATAATGTTGCGACATCCGCCGGTCGCCGGCTCGATCGACGCGGGATAGTTCCGGACCCTATAGGGCACGCCGAGGTTGACTCCGTTTTGGATGACGTACTCGAGCGACCAGGTTTGACTACCACTCGCCGTTGTGGTGAGAACCCACTTTTGAAGGCCGGCGGTGGCCAGCGTACCGGCGTCGGCAACGTTCACCTGACCATTGATCACCTGATTCGGCGTGTAGATCAGATCGCCCTCATCGCAGACGTACAAAGTAGTGGCATTCGCGAACCAAATCCCAAAAGGATAGTCACCACCCGGGCTGTTCGTGCTGGCATTGGTGTTGGGGAATCCCGGGAGGATCGTATAAGGTTCGTTAACGAGTCCACCGGCCGGGGCGTTGGCTGTAGTGGGTAGAACGCCCGGAGTGCCGAGCTGATAAACGGTGTTGATGCCGTTGCCGCCGCTGCCCTTGGCGACATACAGCGTGTCGTTAAAGATCGTAATGCCGCGAAAGTTCGTGTCCTTACCAGGCTTGTCTCCCGCGAACACAAAATAGGAAATCATGTTGTTGTGCGGCGGAACAAGCGGCGCTGCGCCAGGAACGATTAGTTCGGCCCCGGTTGAGTGCGAGAGATTGACGCCGAGCTGTGTCACCGGAACCTGCTTCTTCGATAGGCCCCCGCTGTTGTCGTTTCCAACCGAATAATAGAGCCCATTGTCCGCCTTGATCACGGCGCGGGAGTTGTCGCCGCTGTAGGCGTCGCCGTCGGTGTAGGAGATGTGGCCCAGGGCGTCCACTTCGGCGACGGAGCGGTAGTAAGCAGTCGGATTGGGTGCGCCGGCATAGCTCGCTACCGAGGGGTTGGTCGGATCGCAGAGGCCCGGTGTACTGGAGGCCGAAACATCGATCAGGTTCGGCCCCGTCGGCGAGATGGGCCCCACGTTGCTGCCCTGCGTGAGGATGTTGGTCGTCTGATCCAGGGTGAGGGTGGGACAACCGGGACCGCCGCGGTAGCCCATGAAGGTCAGGCTCCTGCCATCCGCCGAGCGATTCAGCGCGAGCTCGGATTTTGAGCTGAAGCTAGTCACGATTTGGTTCCTGGGAACGTTCAGCGTACCTAACAAGTCGCCATGAGTGCTGAGGTTCCAGAGAACGATGGGCGAGGAGACGCCAAAGCTTGGATCGGTGGCGGCGTTGTTCCAGACATTGTGATTGTCGTTAAGATTAGGGGCTTCGCCATTATCACTCGCATAGCCACAGGTGACGGTGACGGCTGCTGTGGTGGCAGCGGGGGTTTGGTCGGGAGGGAGAAGAGGCACATTCACCGTGGCAGGATTAGGGTTCGTAACCAGGCCGGTATTCAGGCATCCGTGCGGTAAGACTTCCCCCGGGGTAACAGTGTCGGCACTCCCAACGTAGACTGTGCCGCTCAAAACGATGCTGCCCGGCGTGAAACCATGGAAATCGCGACCATGTTCCTGAGCATTCACTTTGACGGAAAATGATAGTGGGACTGCTGCCGCCAGAGCCGCGGCAAAGACCATCGAAAAGAATTTCGTCATCTTTCATTACCTCCTAAGTCATGAGTGAGCAGGGCGAAAGTATAAAGACAGCCGCCCGTGCCCCACGTTAACAGTCCATGAAAAAACGATGAATGATACGAACGCCGGATTCGATGAGGAAAGCGAGCCTCGACAAGTGCATTGCCGAAGGCAGTCATCGAGCCCCGAGGACTTGGGTTTTGAGGGCCATGGCTTGCTGACGACCTGGCTATGGGAGTCGACGGGCGTTATCCATTCTCGCGGCATGGAAAGATTGGACTTCACACCCCTACTGCGCTGGACCCTCCTAGCGGCATTCTCGACGAGGTAATCAGCTGCTGAACGAGCCGATCACCGGGCCAGACTTCTTTTCTAACAATGGCGGCGGAAGGGGGCTGTCGTCGTGAACCAATCAAACCCATCAGGGGCGAGCGGTGTTACAACGAGAAGAATCGCTCGGCAGTTACGGGTGCGCTAAAATCTGGCGCGAGCACTTCGCAAGCTCGGTTACGAGGTCACTATCAGACCCATAAACCAACTTGTGCCCACCGCTGCAGTCTAGGTCTAGGAGAGGATTTTCGACGGAGTGTAATCGCCTGTCTCCGTCAACTACGCGGTGGCCCGAGAAACAGTTAAAAGAACTGCCGGCAGTCGTGCATGTTGGTGATCAGGAAGGTTTGTGAGGTTGGCAGATCAGGACTTAGTGAGCGATACAATGGACCCGCCAACCCAATAGCGCGCTAAAGCACCACTCTTCCCGGACCGAGTCAACCGAATCCTACTGTCCCTCGTTCTCATTCTCATCTGTATTGGGCACGAACTCCAACCCGTGCGGACCGTTCAAATTGCTGACGAATGCAGTTGTGAGACCCGTGTGGATGTTGACCACCGCAAGTTCATTCAAACTGCCAACAGAAGCGAACAGTGAGCCGACCCGAACACGATCTACCTCAATCTTGAGGATTCGGTTGTTGCCTGTATCAGCCAGATAAAGGATCCCTTTCCTGGCGGTGGCAAAAACCGCATCATCCAAGCCGGAAACGGCGAGGCCTGTACTTGGATCAAGCAACTGCAAGAAGCTGACCGACTGATCGGGTCTTCCGGGCTTTTCCACAAAAATCAGCTGGCCATCATCCCCGCTGGTGAGGATAAGGTCTCCGGTTGGCGTCAGCTTCAGAGAGTCGGGATCGTTCTGGGTGGTGGGCTGGTTTGTCTGCCCGGTCGCCAGATTGGTACCGGTGGCACCCATCAGCAAGATGGGAGTGACGACCAGGGGATTAGACTCGTTTTTAAGCAACTGAATTGTCGGATCCGTGGGAGCCGCTGGATTGGTATAGCTCAGAAATACTTGATCACCCCGGAAAACGACATCGTCGTAGCCGTGCGTAGCTGATGTAACAGCGTAGGGAATTGGGCCGGAGATCGTGTGCGTTTTCGAATTGATCAGGCTCAGGGTGGAATTACCGTCCTGATTCTGCAGAGCCCACACGCGTCCGGTCCTCGGATCGACTTTAAGGCCATCAACGGAACCGGCGATGGAATACGTGTGACGTACCTCGCCATTCAACTTGTACTGCACAATCGTGCTGCTGCCGTTGAGGCCTGTGCTGTCGGCCCCGTTGGTGTAGCTCACCCACACGGAATTTCTGCTCACAGCGATTGAGTCGGGTCCTGTTGCATCGACAGCGGTTCCAGTGGCGAATGTCGTAATCCGGCGGACGTTCTGCGCGTAAGCGTACAGGGCCATGGTCAGGGTAATTGACGCGATAGCAATCCGGGAGACTTGTTTGGCGAAACGGTAGCTCATATTCCCTCCAGCGGAGGAGCCTAACAGCCGCCTATTACGGCAACGTTACATACAAACAGGAGGTCTATGAATTTCTGAATTAGACCGCGGAGGGTTTACAGAACGTCGTTCTCGCAATCTACCGACGATCCGCTTGAATCTGAGCTTGTAGTGGAGCGTGGTTAGAAATTGTTGCTGAAAAACCCGATCTCTAACAATGTCGGCGGTGCCAAGCCAGTGTTTGAGAAACTACAGCATGCACTAATAAGAAGAGCGCCATTTTCGCTCTCGTAGATGCTTTGCGCTTTCCAACCTGGGGGTCGCTCTAATCGTTGGGGTCAGAACCTCAGTCCAACCCAGCCATCTCTTCGATTATGCCATTTCGTCCTAGCGCCCTTGAAAGCGCTTCGCACCACGATGCGGCTAGCGAAAGCTATTCGGAGCCTTGATCAGCGCAATGCAGATCGAACCAGGAAGCTCCTCCAAATGGACTGTGGCTGGCAAAATCCGGAGGGCTTTCTGCGTTTTGGAGCCGAGCAGCACAATCAGCGCTGCCACAAATCGACCAGCTACTCGCGCGCTTGATTTAGCGTGCTGTCTCACGGTTTGCCGAGCGAAAGCCGTGATCCAAGTTTACGTAAAGAACCAATCTGGCCTGACTTTCTCTTTCGAGACGAACCAAGAAACTTAGTCCATGTCGGTAGCCGATGTATTGGTTAAACCAGAAGGGGGGCCGTAGAGGCATCGAAACGAGTTCAGTGCCTACTGGCTCGCCCCAGCCCGCCTGGAGTGCGCTCTATATGGTGCGTCCAGCTTTTGGCTCACAATCACCTCGATAAGCTGCTCTTTCGCGCAGTCTATTTCACGGAATAGCCACGAGCGTCCATACAGGCCGCAAACGCGCGCTGGAACGTGTCTAATCCTTCCTTGTGCGCCTGGATCTGCTGTTGGTGTTCCTTCTCCAGTTTTGCCTTGGCCTGTGCGGCCGCTTTTTGTTGCGCCTGCGCATTTGCAGACCGTTGCGCCGCCCCGCCCTGCATCGTTCCCGCGACGGCGCCGGCGCCGGCACCTTTGCCGGCACTCCCCGCGATAGCGCCGATCGCGGCTCCTCCCGCGGCACCACGAGCAGCGCCCGCGACCCTTGCTCCCTTCACTTGGTCCGCGTTCTCAGCGGCCTGCTTTTGGGCAGCCTGGACCTGTTCGGCGGTCGGTCCAGCAGGAGCAGGTTTTTGAGGATCGAGTCCGGTGCGCTGCCTGGCCATCCCGTAGCAGTCGCTCTCATCCTTCAGTTGCTGGTCCGCATTTTGTCCATTCTTGGGAAACGCAAACATGTCAATGCTCTGCGCGGGTGACCAGGCTAATGCAGAAGCCTGCCCCGACGATGCGTCCTGCTGGGCGGAAGCCGACAATCCCAGACAGACCGACATCAGAATAGAAGTGATACCAACTTCCAAACGGAATAGGTTCATAGTTCGTCAAGCTCCCTGTATCAATCGCACTTGACTAGCGCAAACAGTTCCGCTCGGGGACACTATCATCTCGGACGGACGTTTACCGCCTTGATGTACTGATTCCCGTAGCTCTCGATTTCATAGTGCCCCTTCTTTTTATCGAACCGAATCTTCGCCGTAACCATAATTTGGCCGTTTCCTTCACTCTTTTCGTTCAACTTGACTTGCAGAAATCCAAATGGATAGTCGGTCGTCCGACCGCCACGATACAGCTCGACAAAGGGCATATTGCGAGCGGTCACGACCGTTATGATCGTTTCGGATCCTTCTTGCCGCTTCCGCGCTACAGCAAGCTGGTTCCCTACGGTACCGGTTGCGGTTGATTCGTCCCACGTCAAGTTTTTCCATGACTCTGCGGAGCGCGTCCGGACCTTTCTCTTTCAAGAGCGTTGCCAGCTGGTCAACTTCTACATCACTGGTGAATTCGGTTAACCCGGAAGTCAAAACCAATTGACTTCGCCCCTACTGCACCCCCGGTGCCTATCGCTGTGCCGCTATACGCTTCCTGTTTGGTTTCTTGTTTTTTGCACAGGAGGGGCGAGATGAGGAAACTCAGTCCTGCGATCAGCATGGCTATCTTTTTCACGTGTTAGCCTCCAGTATTCAACTTAGGTTGTGAATGCGCTCAATCCACTGCTGAAAAACAACGCAAACAGAACCAGAGCTCCTAGACCAGCGATGCGGGTCGCCATCACAACAACTTGAGAACGAGGCAGAGTAGGATGATCCTAAGCAATACCGAATTCTTTCCTACTGTACGAAGTAACAGTTCCGTGCGGCACCGGCACTAAGCACAATTCCCTAAATGGTCTCGATCCTCTCCCATATACAACCGTCACATACAACATACAACCGTCACATACAACCGTCGCGATTTGTAGAACTAAGAGAAGGGGAAGCTAAATGCTAGACGTTACTTGCGCGCATGTCGGTGTGGACCGCAGACAGTTTCTTCGGAGAGTGGCCACGGGCGCTGTGTGTGGAGTTGCCGTGCAATCCGGAATCTGGTGGGCTTCTTCTCGCAGACTTGACGCACAGACAAATCTACCGGCGAGGCGGCCCTCCAGGAACTGCTCGCGGGCAATCAGCGATTCGCCGCCAACCAACTGGCATCGATTTTCCATTCGAGTCAAACCATGGGCTCTGAAGTCAGCAACTTCCCCGAGATTTCGGGTCGCTCCCCGAAATGTCGGAGGTTGGTCAGATTTTGCGAGCAGCGTTTGATTAATTTCTTTTGTCAACGCGGGCGCATTCAGCAGTTTACGTGCGAACGTTCATATGGTCAGAGACTTGCTCCTTTTGCTTATTGCGGGCCTTGTGTGATTCCACAGGCGGCGAGCCGAAGTTTTCGGCTCCAAGAGGTTTGAGCTGTCCGGACGATTTTGTTTCAATCCCCCGGGCAAAGATGCGATCCAGTTTGTTGGCTGAATATCGTGAAGAAGAAGCGGCGATCCGACAGTGCACTTGAGAGACAGAAGACACCGTTGGCGCACTCTTTGCCTTCGATTCTCGGGCTGGCACTCCTTTCTTTTGCGACAGCGGGATTTGCAATTTGGATTTCAGATGGCAAAGCGTCTCAGGTGGATGCCCATGCCATCGGTCAGCCGGCCACCGAATTGAGGTTCATGCCGACGGTCGAGAACAAGAATACGCCGCCACAACAACCGCCAACCGACATGGTCTGGATTCCAGGCGGCGAATTCTCCATGGGCGCGCAGGATCCCCCCGACAGGAACCCCGTCGGAATGAGTGCTACCGAGGATTCGCGGCCGATTCATCGAGTCTACGTCAATGGCTTCTGGATGGATCGAACCGACGTCACCAACCAGCAGTTTGCGGAGTTCGTTCAAGCCACCGGCTATGTCACCGTCGCGGAGCGAAAACCGCTCGTAAAAGATTTTCCCACAGCGCCGCCAGAGAACCTGGTTGCTGGCTCAGTTGTGTTCTCGCCACCGGATCATACCGTCCCGTTGGACAACTACTATCAATGGTGGAGTTATGTTCCGGGCGCTAACTGGCGACACCCGCTCGGTCCAAACAGCGATATCAAGGGCAAGGAAGCATACCCGGTTCTGCATGTCGCTTACCAGGATGCTATGGCTTACGCCAAATGGGCCGGCAAGCGGCTGCCCACCGAGGCAGAGTGGGAATTTGCAGCACGCGGAGGCCTATCCGGAAAACCTTTCGTATGGGGAGACGTCTTCCGCCCAAGCGGGAAGTGGATGGCCAACAGCCACCAGGGACACTTCCCGAACACTGATAGCGGGGAGGACGGCTACGTCGGCGTCGCTCCGGTAGCTCAATATCCTGCCAATGGCTACGGGTTGTATGACATGGCAGGCAATGTCTGGCAATGGACCAGCGACTGGTATCGCCCGGATTACTACCAGGAGTTGGCGGCGGCTGGTGGTGTCGCGCGCGATCCTCAGGGGCCCAGCGCTTCGTTTGATCCGGCCGAACCCGGTGAGCCCAAACGAGTGATGCGGGGTGGCTCGTTCCTCTGCACAGATCAGTATTGCTCCCGCTACATGGTCGGAACCCGAGGAAAAGGTGAGGTCACTACCGGCACCAATCATCTCGGCTTCCGATGCGTACGTGATGCTCAGGGCGAAGAGAAACGGGTTATTCGGCAGCTAAAGAATAAGAAAGGGGAATACGAATGGTCCCACACAGCGGAGCGCGTCGTCGATCCGGTTGGTGCGGTCGGCAAACCCTTCATATACGGAGTTTTGCTCTCGCGGTTGGAGTTCTGGTGCTTTCCCAAATCGCTGCGTCGCAGCAAAAGAAACCAAACATCCTCGTTATCTGGGGCGACGACATAGGCATTCACAACATTAGTGCCTACAACCTCGGAGTGATGGGCTACAAAACCCCCAACATTGACCGCCTGGCGAAAGAAGGAGCGCTCTTCACCGACGCCTATGCTCAGCAGAGCTGCACGGCAGGCCGCTCCTCCTTCATTCTGGGGCAGCACCCGTTCCGGACGGGCCTGCTGACCGTCGGCTTCCCTGGTTCGACACACGGGATTCCTGATTGGACGCCAACAATCGCCGACCTTCTCAAACAGCAAGGCTACACGACTGCCCAGTTCGGCAAGAACCACCTTGGCGACAACAACAAACATCTCCCCACCGTGCATGGATTCGATGAGTTTTATGGCAACCTCTACCACCTGAATTCAGAAGAGGAGCCGGAGACTTATTACTATCCGAAGGACCCGGCATTCAAAGCGCAATTCGGACCCCGCGGAGTGCTTCACAGTTGGGCCACGGACAAGGACGACCCCACAGTTGAGCCACGATGGGGTAAGGTCGGCAAGCAAAGGATCGAAGACAGTGGCCCGCTGACCCGTGAACGCATGCTGACCGCTGACGGCGAATTCTACGACGCCGCCACGAAGTTCTTGGACAAGGCTGTCTCCGACAAGAAGCCGTTCTTCATCTGGTTCAACACCACCCGGATGCATGTCTGGACACACCTCAAGAACTCCTCCGACGGGGTTACCGGCATCGGACTCTATCCCGACGGAATGGTCGAGCACGATGCCATGGTCGGGCAGCTCCTCAAGAGACTCGATGACCTGGGGATCACAGAGAACACGATTGTGATCTACGGCACAGATAATGGGGCGGAGACTGCTACGTGGCCCGATGGCGGGATCACACCGTTCCACGGCGAGAAGGGAACGACCTGGGAGGGTGGTTTCCGCGTGCCAATGATCGTCAGGTGGCCGGGCGTTATCAAGCCGGGCACACTGTGCAACGAGATATTCTCTCAGGAAGACTGGATGCCAACGCTGCTTGCGGCGGCGGGTGTACCCGACATCAAGGAGAAACTCATGCAAGGCTACCAGGCTAATGGCCGAACCTTCAAGGTTCACCCAGATGGCTACAACTTCCTGCCGTACTTCAAGGGTGAGGTAAAGAAGGGACCGCGTGAAGAAATCCTCTACTTTAGTCAGTTCGGTGAGTTAAACGCAATCCGCTGGAATGACTGGAAGGCCAACTTCGCGGGTGAGGAAGGGAACGTCGCGACCGGCGCCCGCAAGGTGACCTCTTGGCCGATCCTCGTAAACCTGCGCGCCGACCCCTACGAGAAAATGCCCTTCGAATCCATGATGTACATACGTTGGTACGCGGACAACATGTGGCTTTTCATACCCATAGGGCAGAAGGTCAAAGAGTTCTTAGTGACCATCCGGCAGTACCCATACCAGGAAGGCTCAGGGATGCAACCGTCGAACATTAACTATATGACTCTCAAGGCAGCCGAAGTTCTGAAGCGACTGCAGGAGATCGAGAGTATTCCGAACCCGAACAACTGAACCATCAACTTGAGTGCCCCTGAGCACATTGAGGGGTTACGACTACATGCCGTTCAAGGGTGACATAGCAAAAGGGCCACGCCGCGAGATCTTTTATTTCGACGACAACGCGAACCTGAAAGCTTTGCGCTACGGCGACTGGAAGATCACGTTCGGGCAGATTGAAAGAAACCTCTTCACCGGAAAGACGCGTGACTACCAACGTGCCGATCGTCACCAACCTCCGAGAGGAGCCCTTCGAGCGCTTCCATGAGGAGTCCGGCATGTACGAGCGCTGGTGGGGCGAAAAGCTCTGGGTTATGGTCCTAGCCCAGGCGATCGTGGTCCAGTTCCTGCAGAGCGTCAAGGAATACCCGCCCAGCTAGGCGTCCGGTTCCATCGGCGTGCAGAAGTTCCTCGAACAACTACAAGCAGGCGCCGCAGGCACTGGTACATAAAGGTCATCGTTTCGCTACAGTGCAACTGGATTGCTAATCAAGTTGCGCCGCAGCCAGAGCGCATCATTCAAGTGACTGGCCGCATTCAGTATGGCCACCCTGGAAATGATCATCAGGCGTGACCACAGGCAAAGGGGGTTTCTGTGAAGAAGTGGGCGCTCATCATCCTGCTGTTTCTAGTGTTCAGTGCGACCGTGTTTTGTCAAAACGACCCAGTACTCTCCTCACCCCCATCGGCGTCACCCTCGAAGGATCCGGCAAGCCCAAGCGATTGGCACATCACCTGGGTACCGGCGTACTTATGGATCAGTGGCGTGAACGGCAGCATCGGAGTTGCGGGGAAAACAGTTCCGGTCAGCGCCAGCTTCTCAGACGTTTTCGACAAACTGAATATCGGGTACATGACTGCGCTCGATGTACGCAAGAATCGGGTCGGTGTCTTGACTGACTTTCAGTACCTGGATTTGTCCTCCGATGAGATATCAACGCCTTTTGGCAAGCTCTATACCAGCGCCCATACTGACTCGCAACAGTACGTTCTCGATCCGGAGATCTACGGGCGTGTGCTCGATAGCCCGAGATATTCAGTAGATGCCATTGGCGGAATCCGGTATTGGCATTTGCGGAGCAATCTCGACTTGCGCCCCGGACTCTTGCCCGCTTTCCACGCCAGCGACTCCCGAAATTGGGTTGACCCAGTCATGGGGGCGCGCTTTCGGTTGAACTTAAAGAAGGGCTGGTTCGTCATGCTTAAGGGCGACGCCGGAGGTTTTGGCGCAGGGTCCCAACAGACTTGGCAGATCTACACTGGCGGGGGGAAGGGATTCAAAAAGAAATATGCCCTGTTTGTTGGATATCGACGCTTGAGTGTTGATTACAGAGATGGTGGTTTTATTTACGACACGAACATGAATGGCATGCTCCTGGGATTCAGTATCAAGTTCAAGTAGTAGGGCGCGGGTGGTCCGGTGACAAAGGAAACGGCTGGAAGTGCCCCATGGCCTTCGCTGACGCCGTTCAAGTCTTAAGGAAAGGGAGTCAACTACAATGCGCGACCACTTCGAGTGGGGAAATGGTTCCAGGAGGGTCTCCCATTTCGTCTTACAACTCTTGATCCTTGTCGGCTTTGCCCGGCTGGGCTGGTCGCAAGATGCCTTAGACCGTACCGTACTGCCTGTTCCTGAACCAAAACCTCCGGTGATCACGGAACTCGATGCCCGCAAGGTCAAGGCGCCGCCTCTTTTCAAAGTCACGGCGCCCAAAGGCGCTCCGAATGTCGTTATCGTGTTGCTCGACGACATGGGATTTGGACAATCCAGCGCCTTTGGCGGTCCCATTCACATGCCAACCCTCGATATGCTCGCGGCGCAGGGACTGCGCTACAACAACTTTCATACGACTGCGCTCTGTTCGCCGACACGGAACGCCCTGCTGACCGGCCGCAATCACCACGTTGCCAACGCGGGCGCTATCACAGAACTCGCGACCTCCTTCCCCGGCAATACTGGCATACGCCCCCTGAACGTGGCGCCGTTGGCAGAAATGCTGCGTATGAACGGCTACAGTACCGCGGCATTTGGCAAGTATCACGAGACCCCGGCCTGGGAGGTTTCTGTCTCCGGGCCGTACGACCGCTGGCCAACCCACTCCGGTTTCGACAAGTTCTACGGATTCATCGGCGGGGAGACCAATCAGTGGGCGCCCGCCCTGTTTGACGGCACAACCCGCGTGGAACCGCCGCACGACCCTCATTACCATTTCACGGTTGACATGACGAACCAGGCGATCAACTGGATGCAAGCGCAGCATGCTTTGACGCCGGATAAGCCGTTCTTCGTTTACTTTGCCCCGGGCGCAGTTCATGGACCGCATCATGTCTTCAAGGAATACATCGAGCGTTACAAAGGCAAGTTCGATCAGGGGTGGGACAAGCTGAACCAGGAGACCTATGCGCGCCAGAAGCAGATGGGCGTTATTCCGGCGAATGCGGACCTGACCCCGCGTCCCAAGGAAATTCCCTCCTGGGACTCGCAAACACCCGACGAGAAAAAGCTCGAAGTGCGGCAGATGGAAACCTACGCCGGATTTGGCGAGCACACGGATGAGCAGATCGGACGACTGGTGGACACATTGAATGACATGGGCGTAATGGACAATACTCTGTTCTTCTACCTTGTCGGCGATAACGGCGCGAGCGCGGAAGGTGGTCCGCTGGGAGCCTATAACGAGATTATGGCTCTCAACGGCATCGTCGAAGCGGCGGCGAGTACCCTGCTCCCGCACTTGGACGAGTGGGGCGGCCCGAGTACGTTCCCCCACTATGCGATTGGCTGGGCATGGGCCGGTGATACCCCTTTCCAATGGACCAAGCAGATCGCCTCACACTACGGCGGAACCACGAACGGATTGGTGATCCATTGGCCGGCACGCATCAAGGACAAAGGACAGATCCGTGGACAGTTCACCCACGTTACTGATATTGCGCCGACCGTGCTGGAGGCGGCAGGCCTACCGTTTCCCAAGAGTGTGAACGGGACAGTGCAGCGGCCGTTCGATGGTGCTTCGATGATCTACACCTTCGACGACGCCAAGGTCAAAGAGACGCACACTACGCAATACTTCGAGATGTTCGGTAACCGTGGCATTTATCACGACGGATGGATCGCAGCAACGCGCCACTCCATTCCGTGGATCCAGGTGCAAAATCCGCCGCTCACGCAGGACGTGTGGGAGCTCTACCATGTCAGTGAAGACTTCAGCGAAGCCCACGATCTTGCGGCCAAAAACCCTGCCAAGCTGAAAGAGATGCAAGACCTCTTTATAAAGGAGGCCATCCGAAATCACGTGTTGCCCATCGACGACCGCCGGTCAGAGCGGTTCAATCCCGCCCTCGCGGGACGGCCGGACCTCATGGGAAACCGCACGTCATTGACTGTTTATCCGGGGATGGTGGGCATGATGGAGAATGCCTTCATCAACGTGAAGAACCGTCATTACACCATCACTGCACCAGTGGAAGTTCCCGATGGCAACAGCAACGGCGTTATTATCTCGCAAGGCGGCAGATTCGGTGGCTGGACGCTCTACATGAAAAGCGGGAAGATCCATCACGAATACAACTTTTTTGGCGTGGAGAGAACGAACATCGCCGATTCCTCAGCGCTTTCCGCGGGCAAACACGTGATCAAGTACGAGTTCGTTCCCGATGCACCGAGGCCGGGAACGGGCGGTAACTGCATGCTCTTCGTGGATGGAAAGCAGGTGGCGCAGGGACACATTCCTAAAACCGTGCCCTTCATCTTCTCAGGAGACGAGGGCGCGGACGTGGGATTGGACGCCGAAACCGCCGTGTCCGATGACTACAAGGAAGGGGACAACAAGTTCACTGGAACGATCGTGAGAGTGACCGTTGACGTATCGCCGTCTAGTCTGAGCCCCGCTGATCAAAAGGCCGTCGGCGACGCCGAGGAGGCGGCGGCAGTAGGAGAAGATTGATTGTTCCGCGGACTGTCCTTTCGTGTGAGAAACGCCCGCGTGAAACATAGGCGTAGGCGGGATTTCGCTGGCGGAGCCGGGTAAGTGTCACCCCAAGGACCGAACCACTCAGAAAGGAGACAGAGATGATGAAAAGAATTTCGCAGAAAGTATTGTTGGTCGAGGCCTTGCTATTGATATCGATGAGCGTAGGCCTTCCCGCCAGAGCGGCGGCGGACGGTCAAGGATCATCTCAGCAGGACAAGGCCAAGGCTTGTAACAGCATGGCCGACAATAAAGGTCTCAAGGGAGATGATCGCAAGAACTTTATGCAGGACTGCCTCAGCAAAGCCGGGAATCAGCAACTGAATGACATGAGTCAGAAGGACTAGATGAATACTTGCAAGAACCTCGCCGACAGGAAGAGCCTCACGGGCAATGACCGCAGGTCGTTCATCAAGGACTGCATGAATAAGGCTAACCCGAAATAGCCTGAAATCGAGGGCGTCTATCGGCCGGTGAGGCAGTTGAATCTGCTGCACTACTCATGGGCGTCAAAGGGGAACGCGTGAGGCCAGTGCCCTCCCTCGCCTTGAGCTGCAGTCGAAGATCGCATGGGAAAAGTCTGCGAGTTTGCTAGGTTCGGAGCGTAGGTTTCAAAGTGTTCACTGACATGAACATCGTTTCCTGTCCATGCTCCACCAAACGAGACCAAGGCTGGACGGGCCGAGAACCGTCGGGTTGAGGTTAAGGTCTTGGTCAACAATGGCATCGCCGGCAGCTAGGGACACTCTTCCAGCTGAGGCGGCTTCCTTACTCACGCGCGATGTTCTCCCCGAAGGTGCGTGTGCTCGCCTGCCGCAGGTGAGAGGCACTAGACCTACCGCGAGGGAAAGAGAGAGACACCATCCCTAAGCCTTCGGCCTAGGACCGAGCGGAACAACGACGACCCATCGAATGCAATTCGCACGCGGTCGAACAGGGTTCGACTCTGTTCGCTTCGTGTCCCAGACCTATTCGAATTGGTGAGAGGAAGTGTCCACGATATAACCTAGTCAGTTGGTGATAGCATCCCCGCCTATTGTGGAATGGGTTCTGTTCCTTCACTCAAGATTTTCAGGTAGCGCGAGTACCCGAAGATGCGGGCTCGACGCTTCCCAGTGACTTCCTTGGCAATGCCGAGACGAACCAAGTGGTTCAGGGCCACCGTCACCGTGGGAATGGATAGTGTGAGCGTATCGGCCAGAGCACCGATGCCGGCAAGTGGTTTCTTCTGCATGTATTCATGAACGCGTAATGCGGAAGGCGCGGCCCGCCCGATTGTCTGGATTCGGTCTCGGTCTTTAGCGAAAAGTGTCACAATCTGTTTTGCAGTTTCAGCTGCAGAGCGGGCCGTAATCTCCGTCCCTTCGAGAAAGAACGCTAGCCATTCTTCCCAAGAGCCATCTGTCCGGACACGTTGAAGTAGCTTGTAGTACTGTTCGCGGTTTGTTTTGAAGTATAGGCTGAGGTACAAAAGCGGTTCCCGCAGGGCCCCCTTCGAGCAAAGTAAAAGCGTGATCAGCAACCGCCCGAGTCTTCCGTTGCCATCGAGAAACGGATGAATCGTCTCAAACTGCACGTGGACCAATCCAGCTTCAACCAGAACGGGCAGCTTATGTTTCTCGTCATGGAGAAAACGCTCAAAATTGTCGAGACACTCCATCAATCGCTCTGGCGGAGGCGGGACAAACGCAGCGTTGCCAGGACGAGACCCTCCTACCCAGTTCTGTGATCGTCGAAACTCGCCCGGGGTTCTATTGGCTCCGCGTCCGCCGCGCAACAGGATGGCGTGGATCTCGCGAATCAGCCGGAGCGAGACAGGGAAGCCGCCTGCGATCCGTCGTAGCCCATGTTGCATCGCGGCAACGTAGTTTGAGACCTCTTCGACATCATCAATCGGCACTCCTGGCTCTGCGTCACTCTCAAAAAGCAAAAGGTCGGAGAACGACGATTGCGTTCCCTCGATCTGGGACGACAAAAGTGCCTCTTTCCGGATATATAGATAAAGGAAGAACTTGGTGTCCGGTAGCAAGGTCGTGAGGCCATCGAGTCGGCCTAACGCCTGATTGGCTCGATCAAGATGTTGGTACAGGGCGCCCAACTCCAGAGGCGGATTGGGCGGCAGGGGAGGCGGAACGAACGCCTGCACTGGTTCTCCAGTCACGGTCGTTGTGACGTAAGTGCCCAGTCTCGACTTGCTTTCAGTGGCCATTCGCGTTGTGAAGGGTTCCCTTAATAAGCCCCTACGCTATTAAAAGATATGGCATTATGTCTTAATAATCAAGGGAGAGGCGTTTTCGTGTGCGTGGTTCGCACGGATGCAGTGAAGATTCGAGTTGAGGAAAGCTGGGCGCAAGACTGGACGGACCAGGCCATCGCTTCTTTGCTTCTGAGCAAACATCAATTTAGGATCACTCTCTACAGGATAGGGGAGGTGCCTTCCATCCGCTCACTCATAGCCGCGGGCGTTCTCGTGATTGCCCCCCGCTGTTTTGTCCAGATACATCAATTGGGTGCCCCCAGGGATCGACTTCGATGCCTTCTGGAATTGCGCACCTACACTTGGACAAAAGTACATCGATGTTTCCAACTTCCCGAACGTTCATCTGAGCGGTAAAGTATGAGAAATGTTAGCTGACACTTTAGATTTCTCAACACGGAGCGAGTAACATTCAATTCGAGTCGATCGAATCTCGCATCTTCCCACTTCAACCCCAACAGTTCTCCCACCCGCAAACCGCTCACCGCGTCGAGAATCACCGCAGACCGCGTTTCTGTCGCGGTTTCGATATTTATTCGCCTACGCACGAGAATACCTTTTAGCTTGCGATGTTTTCCAACCACTCGTTCAGCGCGGATGTGCGGAACCGCCAAAGCTTGCCGATCTGGATTGCCGTTATCTCGGCATTGCGGGCCATCTTCTGCAGGGTCTTTGGATGGATTTTCAGGAGTGAGGCTGCTTCTGTGCTGTCTAGGAGAGGCTCGAATGCGTCTTTCCCGACGACAGACGGCGCTCGGCGCTCGTGCGAGTGATTGTGATTTCCGTTCCCATTAGCGGTTTTCATTTGAATGCCTCATCTTCCCGGAAATAAGTGACGGCGAGGCCGAGCGGGTTTACCTGAGCGAATAGCGTTTCGGCCCTGCCAGTTTAGTGCTTAATGCGTCGTTTCTCCTTTTTTGATTTGCGTCGTGGGTGCTGGCGTTCCAGCGCCTTGTGCAGTTCTTTAATTTGTTCTTTAATCTCCTGCTTGCGGTCGTTTGCTTCAAAAAACACACCATCAGGATCTCCGCGCAGCTTCTCCCAATCGCGTTGCATTCGATCGAAGCGTGCGGATTCTTCCATCTCATATTCGTGCAAAGTGTCGATCAAGTCTTCATTCGCTTCTGCACGGGTATGTTCCAACACGACTTTGTATTCGTTCAAGGATTCAAGCCGGAACAACCCGAGACTTTCAAGTCGTTCCAGGCTCAAGAACGTGGCTTCAAAGCAGCGGTTCAGCAGATAGAGCGCTTCGTAAGCCCGGGGCTTGGTTGGGAGGGTCTTCCAAATTGGCGGATTGCTAAGTTCGTTCATAGCTGGCCTCCAGCATCTCGTGCTGGTCCTTGCGGCAGGCCAGAATGGCTTGGGTTGAGGCGAGGGAGCACTTGCATGGTGTCAAGTTGCACCCAAAAAGCGAAGCGTATAAGGTCAATTGCAGCCATTGTTGCCTCCTACGGCGGCGACTTTGGTTAGGGCTTTGCTCGGTGTTCACGCACCGGGCACTGCCCGTTGGTTACGGGGTGTTCTTCTTTTGTTTCCTCTGTTTTGTGTATCGGATTTTTCTGCCATTTTGAATCGAGGGCAGAATCTTTCGAACCTTTGCAATGTCCTCATCCGTCCATAAGCGGACTTTCACACCACCGACTCGGGTCAACCGAGGCGCGGGAACCTTTTTGGCCGCGATATAGCGATTCAGCGACCTCAGATCAATCCCAAGCTTCTTAGCTGTTTGGCGAGTTGAGTAAAGCATTCTGCCTCTACCTATGACAGATAGAACACGTAATGTCAAGCGAATTCCGTGTTGCAACAGGTTCCTTTAGGAGATTTCAGAGGGCTGCTGACAGAATTGGCGTAAAGACAGCACGCTGTGTCAAGTTTTATTGCTAAAAAACTTGACACAATGCGACTGGCGCACGCACAATCAAAACATGAGAACAGCGGCCAAAACGCCGACCAGGTCACATCGCATCATGAAGCGGGTTCGCCAGCGTATTGAACGTAGTGGCGAACGGCTTTGGCAGTTCGACGATTTCCCCGACCTCCCCTTTTCAGCCGTCGCACAGGCGCTTTCTCGCCTGACACGGGAAGGAAGCATCGAGCGGCTCAGCAAAGGTGTCTACTACCGAAATCGAGACACAGCCTTCGGAAAAAGCAAGCCAAACCCAGCTGCAATTCGTGGCTTGGCATCACGCCGAAAGACGTTTTTCCCGTCCGGGATGGCCGCTGCCAATCTCTTGGGCCTTACCACTCAGATGCCGAGACAGGGTGAGATTGCTACCAACGCTCTCAGTCTGCCTAGAAAACTGGTTGGGAATGACACCCTAATTCATACGCGGCGACCCGAGGCTTGGGCCGACCTCACCGAGAAAGATGCTGCGCTGCTCGACATCCTAAGACACGGAGCCAAATTCAGCGAATTGAGCGAAGAAGACACAATCCACAAATTATTGGCTCTACTATCAGAGCAAGGGCGCCTCAATCGCCTTCTGAGAGTTGCGGATTCTGAACCCCCGCGCGTCCGGGCCATGCTTGGTGCCTTGGCGGAGCAACTTGGCACCAATCGTAGAACTTTACAGCGTTTGCGAGCTTCGCTGAATTCGTTGTCGCGGTTCGACTTCGGGATGCTCACAGCATTGCCAAACGCGAGCAATTGGCAAGCGAAAGAGAAACAATAGCGTGAGACTGTTTGAGCACCCCGATTTTGAGCAAGCCATCCTTCAGGCCGCAGAATACTTTCGGGAGCGGAAACTCCGTCCGGCCATCATCGAGAAAGACTATTACGTTACGGAGGCTCTTCGCCTCATCGCTACAACTAGTCGCGACAAAATCATTTTCAAAGGCGGTACGAGCTTGGCCAAGGGATGGAACCTCATCCAACGTTTTTCGGAAGACATTGACATTTTCCTTGATCCGACAGCATTTCAGCCGGCATTGGGAAAGAACGCGATTGACAGAGAATTAAGAAAACTCCGTGACACCGTTGGACAGCATCCGGCTCTGTCGTTTGTTGAAGCCGAGAGCAAAACTATTGGCGGCTTCGGTCGGAATGACTGCTTCTCCTACGCCCAGCGATTCGGCGGGCCAGGCGAAGTCGCCAACCGTGTGCTTCTCGAAGCTGGTACAGCCAGTGGACGTGAACCATCGGCCATTGTGGAGTTGCGTTCGTATTTAGGCCAATTCCTCGAAGAGAAAGAGCAATCTCTGGGCGCAGAGGATGAAAGACCATTTTCGCTTTCCCTGCTTCATTTTCGCAGAACTTTTGTCGAGAAGATGTTCGCGATCCACGGCAAAGTCGAATTGCTCAAGCGGGACAAACAGGCTCTCGGCAGCTACGCACGCCATTATTACGACTTGTTTCAACTGTCAGGGCATTCTGAAGTCACAACCATGCTCGGTTCGGCAGAATATGCCGCGATCAAGGCCGACTACGACCAGATCAGCCGAGCTCATTTTGCACGGAGTTACTTCTTCCCCGAAGGGATGAGTTTTGCCCACAGCCACGCCCTGTTCCCACCCGCGGAACTTGCGGCAGTCATCGGTCCCGCGTACGAAGCCCAATGCCGAATGCTATGCTACGGACCCTATCCTTCATGGGCTGAGGTGCAGGCCCGATTCCTAGACTTGCGGAATATCCTTTGAGGTACTGGATCGCTGGTGTTTGCCGTTTCCTGCAAAATCGATCCAGAGTTCATCCATCGCAACCATATCGGAAAAACGGTCGGCCCTCTTCAGATACCACGAAAGAAAAAGCACGAGGGACCGACAAAGAATCACGTTGAGCGCCAAGAGCGCAGCAACAAGAACACTTCAATAACTTGCTTGTTGCGTTCGTGAAACGGGAAAGGCCCAACCCATCCAGTTGCCGGCCCGGGTGCGCGCAAGATCCGCACATTCGCAATGCTGTGGACCGCACAGCGCGTTTACAAAGGGCAGGCAAAAATGGAGTGAACCCTTGAAGTGACACACCAGATTGGGCACAGTTTTCGGGAAAGGGAAGCACCGTGAAGAGGAGGCGATACTCCCGGAAATTTCAGCGAATGGCCGTGGAGCGGATGAGGACGTGCGAAAACGTTGGTGAGTTAGCGCGAGAACTGGGGGTAAGACCAAGATGCCTCTACAAGTGGCCCGCGAAACTGGAAGCGATTGAGCCGGGGGACGAAACGGCACGTCCAAGCACGCACGCGGCTGCATGTCGAAAAGAAAACCAACGGCTAAAGCGACTGCTGGCCGAGAAGACCCTGGAACTGGATTTTTTCAGAGGTGCCTTGCAAAAGGTCGAGGCTCGACGCCGGCGGAGCGGCGAAACTGGCGAGACGGAATCTACGAGCAGATCCGAGAAGTGATGTTTTTGCAAGGCGGCTTGAGTATCGAGCGCATGTGCCAGTTGGTTCCGGTCCGTGGTCGAAGTTTCTATCGATCACTGAAAGAGAAGCGACCGATCGAAGAAGAGACCGAGGTGCGATCGGTCATCCAACAGATTGCCCTGGAGCACCGTGGTCGTTACGGGTATCGACGAATTACGGCGGAGCTACGGCGCCGAGGAATGCAGGTCAACCACAAACGGGTGGTGCGGATCATGCAGGAAGATAACCTGCTGGCCATACAACCGAAGTGCTTCAAGCTCACTACGAACTCGAACCACAAATGGGAGATCTATTTGAATTTAGCGTCTCGGATGAAACTAACCGGGATCAATCAGCTTTGGGTAGCGGACATCACCTACATTCGGCTGAAAGCGGAATTTGTCTACTTGGCAGTGATCCTCGATGGGTTCTCTCGCAAAGTGGTGGGCTGGGAGCTGGATCGTACTCTTGCGATGCGGCTCACCGTCAGAGCGCTGGAGCAAGCTATCGAGCGCCGACACCCGCAACCGGGCCTGGTGCATCACTCCGATCGAGGGCTGCCATAGGTGTCCAGCGTCATTTTGGCCGTCGAGTGCCTCAATAGTTCCTGCACAACTTTGACATCCTCCCCATTGCCCTTGAGTAATGTCGAGAACGTGTGGCGAAACGTATGCCAGGACATTTTCTTGTTGATCCCCAGCTTTCGAGCCGTGGGCTGGATGTAGTCGCGCATTACGGTGCTCAGCCAGACTGGCTGTTTTCCACGCTTAGCTCCGGCGCGATTGGCATCGGTGGTCCACACATAGTCGGACGGCTCTTTGTATGGGGTCACTTCATACCAGGCCAACAGATCATGAGCCACATACTCGTCGATCGGCATCAGCCTTCTTGATGCCTCTGTTTTCAACGGGCCCACATGCTGGTCCACGAGCGACCGAGTCACGCTTACGTGGAGGTTCTTGAAGTCGAAGTCCTCCCATTTCAGCCCGGCCAGTTCGCCCCGGCGTAGGCCAGAGGGCATTTTAAGAACACCATAGCTCTTTCGCGAATTCCATGCTGCAATCAGCGGCTGCATTTCTTGGATTTCGAGAACCTCAGGTGTTCGTTCGCGCTTTGCCGAGACTCGAACACCAGAACCTTTGACCGGCCCAGTGATCGGATTGCGGTCCGTGAACTCCCACCGGATTGCATGATGGAAAACGCTGCTCATCGCGTCGCGGATCTTTTCCCTAGTACCGCCTGCAAGAGGTTTGGCTTTGCCAAACTTGCTCGTGACAAGAGTCCTTAGCCATTGCTCGACTGCAACGGTTTTGATGGCTCGGAGCTCGAGCTTTCCCCAATGAGGGAGGACCCACCAGTTCAACACTTGCGTCTTCCGGTTCCGAGTTGAATATGCTTTGCAGTCCGGACCACTATCAGCAAGCTCATGGAGTTTGTAGTGTTCCACGGCTTGGGTCATTGTGATCGCAGTCAACTCTGTCGGGCCATCAGTGTTGATGTTTAGCCGCAGTCCAGCTAGCAAATCCTGCAGCTTCTTACTATTTTCGGGATAGTCCTTGACCAGTCCGAGCAGCACGTTGACCCGGATGGGGCCGTCCAGATCATGGAAGACCTTGGGGCTGTCCCCGCGGTCGGAATCCACTGGGGCATTTTTCAGCTTACGGACGAAGCCTGGGGCGAGCCGCCAAAATTGCTTCTCAACGCCCTCCGCCGACGCGGGATCTCTCCCCACCTGTTCCCGGCCGGCGAGCCCGGCCTGCAATACGAGGCAACGTCAATGAGCGACCGTCGCCCCCGAGACCCCGTCCACGGTGGATGCCTTTGGTCTCGCTTAGTAATGGAATCGAATCGCGAAACTCCTGGATAACGAGCAAACGGGAAGTAACCTCAAGGTGAGGTTTGCCGACGATCCGTCAATTGATCTTTTCATTTGGTGCCGGGATGTGAATGCTACCGTCTGGTGTCATGCGCCAATCCGGATTCCAAGCTACCTCCCAGGCAAACCCGTCCGGGTCGGCAAAATAGCCGGAGTACCCTCCCCATGCGGCTTGTCGGGCTGACTTAAGAACCGTTGCCCCTGCGGCCTCAGCGAGCCTCATCAGCGGGTCCACTTCGTTCTTGGTGCGAACATTGTAGGCGAGTGCCATAGGCGCTCGTCCGAACGTGGCGGGACTCGCCTGAAAATCCTCCGCCAGCTTGTCGCGGAGGAATAGCGCAAACACCATTCCGCCAGTCTGAAAGAAAATGATTTCCTTATCCTCGTAAACGGGTTTCCAACCGAGACCGTCGACGTAGAATCGCCTGGAAGCAGCAAGGTTCTTCACTCCGAGTGTAACTATGCTGATTCTCTGTTCCATTGGCTGCCCTTCTCCTACGACGGAAGAAGCGAGCGCCATGCAGCTAAAGCTCGCAAGAAGCTCTCTTCGTGTCATCATCGCGGCTTTAGGATAGCTTGCAGTGCCGATTCAGTCTTGAATGAATCGGACACGCGTGGTGGCGTTACAGATCATATAAAAATGTTAGCTTGCTTAAAGAAGATCCGAAAACCGCAGCGTGCATTTCGCAGTATTGAAAACAGCGGTCGGCGGGCGGCCTGTAAAGCGGCGAACCTCGCGGGTCATGTGCGACTGATCGGCGTAACCCACAAATATCGCTCTATCCGCCAGCGTCTGCCAGTCACTATCTCGCTCGCTTAAACGCAAAAATCGCTGAAAACGAAGCACAGACTGAAACATCTTCGGACCGTAGCCAATCGCGGCAGAAAAGCGCCGATGAATCTGTCGATCGCTGATGCCGGTCAGCTGGCTGAGTTGCCCCACTCGGCCATGAGGATGTCGAGCAAGCCAGCGCATACTCCTGATAACCGTTTCGTCGGGTGGAGCGGCAGAAGCGAAGCTGTTCGACGAGAGAACCTCCGAGAGAACAAGCCTGCGCGCAGTAAGCTGCCGCTGTTCCCAAATACGAGCGAACGGCTCAGCCTTGCGCCTGCTCCAAAGAACTGGCAGCGGTATCGAACGATTGAGCAGTTCCGAAGCAGGAACGCCGAGAACACTAGGCGCATAGCCGGGACGCAAGCGCACTCCAGTGATCCTGGCGCCACGGGAAAATTTCGCAATAAACGGATCCGTCCACGGTCCGACCACGATCGGCAGTTCGTCGTTAATAAAAACAATATCAATGCAGCTATCTGGCAGGACCCGATGGGCATATTCGGTGGAACCAACTATTAGCTGCGTCCAAAGGCACAGGAAATGATTGGCAAGCTGTGTGGGAACTGGAAACTCCCGATAATCGGAAACGGTCGCGCGCTGATTTCCTTCGAAATTCATGCCGGTGTGAAGTGGCCTTTGGGTTCTGATACTCTGTGCCATTTTACCTCTGTCTTTTCCGGTGAGTGACGAGCAAGCCTGAAGTAATCCCAAAGTAAGGGTTGCCGACAATTCTGGAGATGATGGCGATAGTTTCTCGGTCCCAATCAGGAGGCATCGATCGCTCGTGACTAGGGAGGAACCACCCGCGGTACGCTCCCGTTAACCCGCATTTGTGGTAAGCGGGGAGATGGTCCGGCTGAAAATGAAGCGACCGGAAGCTGCGTCAGGCACGAGCTTTGTCGATCATCGCCTCCCAAATGCCTTTGGATTTGAGAATGAGTTCAATCGTCTCGCGAATCGCGCCGTGGCCAGCGAGAGCTTTCGTTGTGTAGTGCGCTGTCTTCTTAACCTCCGGAACCGCGTTACCCACCGCGACGGCGAGGCCAGCGCGGCGCATCACGGGAATATCCGGAAGATCATCGCCGATGTAAGCGACAGCAGACTCGGGCACTCCCGTTTTTTGGACAATTTCTTCGTAGGCCGGCATTTTCAAGGGCTGTTTCATATAAATAAACTCCATATACATTTCATGGGCACGCCGAAGTAGTGCTGAGCTTTGCCGGCCCGTGATGCACCCAGTGCGAAGGCCAGCGGTGTGCGCGAGTGTGAGGCCTTGACCGTCGTGTGCGTCAAAGGTTTTGATTTCGAGGGCGATGTCTTCGGTTTGGGACAGGAGGCTGACGCCGCCATCTGTCATCGTGCCGTCCACGTCCATGAGTAGCACTTTAATTTGCTCTGCGCGTTTCTTGAGCGCCGGGGGAATTTGAAGGTTAGTGGCCACGGAACCTCCGGAAAATCAATATATTCTGATCAAAACATTCTGCCTAGATCAATGAAACAGAACCCGCCCTACTCGACCGAAACTAGGTGCCGGACTTTCGGCTCGGATATGACACATCGCTGCACTCGCTCCTCTGTCTCGCGATCCGCCATCGTGAATCGTTCGTGTTGCCGGAGATGTTCGGCCCAACGACGCGACGATGAAGGTTTCGACGTAGCGATGTCCATTCTCCATATCGTGGAAGATGCCCCACCTTCGCGCCATCGCGGCGCCGAATCCGTCGATATTGACGAACCGCTTTGAGAAATTCCTCATCCTGCTCCGGAGCGACTTGGTATTCGACTGTCACCAGCACAGGGCCAAAGTCATCGTCTGGCATCTCGGGCCAGCCTTTTGCATGACCGATTCGTAGCCCCCCTGGCGCAAGGATTGGAAAGCGCGGACTGGTCGGCGATCGCCCGCGTCGCCTACAAGAATGCCGGATTGTGCGTCGCGTAGCTGAGACGCATGACTCGGTAATGCACGCAATAACACGGCGCCGATGGCTCGTAGAGTATGAGACGTTTCGTCAGCTTCTGACTGTACTCCAAATTTTGTTCGGTATCTGGAACAAACACCCGCTCTCCTGCGTGGTCTATGTCGGAATTACGACGGGCGTCGCCCTGCTCGCCTCCGATGAGTTGCTGGGATTTCTTTCTATCGGTCACCTTGAACCGAACCACCTTTACCGAGGACCACCTCCGCCGCCCGGAGCTGCTAGCCATACCCGTCGCGGTAGCCATTCAAAACGCCCGTCTTTATTCGACGGCTGAGATCTACGGTTCGGAACTCGAAAAGCGATTGGCGGATCTCCAAAGGGTGAATGGGCCCTCGGTCGATCCGAAGCGGCCGCCTTGTCTCCGAGGAAAAGTTTGAGAAGATATTCCATTCGAGTCCCGTCGCGTTCTCGATCACAACCCTTGAGGAAGGACGTTTTCTGGAAGTGAATGCTGCCTTCGAATCCCGCTACGGATATTGCCGCGGTGAACTGTTGGGACGTACCGTGCACGAACTCCGGATGTGGGACGATCCTGCCGACCGGAGGTTGCTGTTGACGCAGCTTCGCCGAGCCGGTCCGATTCGCAACGTGATCACACGGCTTCGGGCAAAGTCCGGCGAAATCAAGCTGACGGCCTATTCAGGCGTCCGCATCCAATTCGACGGGCAAGCCTGCATCCTTGCAGTGTCGGAAGACGTGGTGACCCACGATCCCAGCCGCAGCCATTGAGCCGCCGATCACGCAGGCTCTGAGCGCTTGGGGTAGTTGGGCCCGCCGCGGTTCCTTTGGCTCTGCTGAATTTTGTAGACATGCTGATTACTCTTTTACCTACGCACGAGAAAAATAGGGATCGGAACCGCGTTTGCGACTGCTTACTGATCCGTGTCGGCAACAAGACTAAGGAATTGTCGTGCCACGAGGTTTGTACCTTTTGCGTTTTGGACTTGCTGCGATGTGCAATTGTGAAGCCGCGGGTCGGCGATTCGAAGTTCCGCACGAGTGCGTGCTAGAATCGCGTTAATTTTGCGCGGGGGCTGCGGTAAGGGGCAAGATGTATACCAATGGAGTCCGATGGGTTCGGTCGCGCTTCCGGTGTTTCCCCCGCTTGCAATCTGTCCTTCTTCTCGTTTCTCTGGTTTTGGCCTCTTCAGGCTGTCGACAGTCCGCCCCTTCGGCTTCCCCAACAACCATTACCCTCATGGACTGGTTAGACAGGGAGTATCAGGACCCACGCAACCAGGAAATCAGCGAGTTTACCCACGAGACCGGGATTCACGTCAAAGTTCTGCCCTCGCCCGAAGGTCCCGTGGAGCAATTGGCGATGTGGAAGAGACTTCTTGGAAGCGGGGCGAAGATCCCGGATGTTTATGCCGTGGACGTGATCTGGCCGAAGATTCTGGCGGATAACCTGATCGACCTGAAGGACTATGTACCTGCCCAAGAGATCGCGGCCCATTCGCCTGATCTGGTTGCGAACAACACGGTAGATGGAAGGGTGGTCGCGCTTCCGTACAACGTCGAGGTCGGTCTTCTTTATTACCGTACCGATCTGCTGCGTAGATACGGCTTCCGGAGTCCGCCGAGAACCTGGGACGAGCTGGAGATCATGGCGGCACGTATTCAGCAGGGGGAGCGGACTAAAGGTCACAAGAGCTTCTGGGGCTTTATCTGGCAAGGTGCGCCAACCGAGGTATTGACTTGCAACGCGCTCGAATGGCAGGAGTCGCAAGGCGGCGGTGCAATCATCGACGATGGCCGGATCACAGTGGACAATCCGGAAACGGTCCGTGCCTGGGAAAGGGCGGCGCGCTGGGTCGGCTCTATATCGCCACGAGCCGTGCTCGCCTACCAGGAATGGGACACCCAGAACATTTGGAAGGCGGGCGGCGCCGCTTTCATGCGCAGTTGGAATGGTTTGCCGGGCCCTTACCATCTGGGCCCCTCCGAAACACCGAGCGTCGATGCGAACAACTATGACTTCGCTCCGTTGCCGGCAGGCAAGGGGGGAAGCGTAAGCACATTCGGCGGGCACGGCTATGCCGTGTCCAAGTATTCGGCGCAGGTGGAAGCAGCGGTAAAGCTGGTCCGCTATTTGTGCCGCCGCGATACCGAACTCAAGCGCCTGCGGACCTACTCAGGAGTTCCCACGATCCCTGACTTGTATCAAGATCCTGGCGTACGAGCCGCGACTCCTTATCTCGAGTCGGTGCAGAAAGTGTATAAAGAAACTTTTGCTGCACGACCTTCTGCAGTAACCGGAAAGAAGTATCCCGAGGTATCGCGCGCCTATTTTGAAGCGGTTCATTCGGTCCTGACCCGGCAGAAGACTGCAGCAGATGCAGCGGGCAATCTGCGCGAGCAATTGGCTCGAATCACCGGTTTCGAGGCACAAAGTCCGGACCGAAGTAGGCTTACCAAGCGAAAACTTGCGGGCGCTGCCGCACGCCCCTATGGCCTTAAACAGGCAGCCATGTCGAGCTCAACGCCATAACGCGATTCGAGCGAGAGCAAAGGTGAAGAGCTACACCACAATGGAAAACGCGGCCACAGAAAATCCGTCCGGCACCCCGGCGCGTCTTCGGCGCTTGAATATAGGGCCACGGCTGATTGCCTGTTTCCTGATTATCGTGGTTCTCATGGGTGCCGTCGATTTTATCGCCGCGTGGCAATTCAAACACATCGAAGTCTCAGCTCACCGGTTTTATCAGGTGGACCAGAAATCGCTGGCAGTGATGCGCGCGCACGTGGATCTGATGGAGTTCCGCGAGGCGCTCGTAACGCTGGCCAACGCACAGGACGAACGAGGATTCGCTGTGGAAGCGGCGTCGCAACGAGATCACGTTGTGCAGGACGTCCGGCGCGCGGAGGAAACGCTCAAGTCGTTTCCGTACCTGGACTCGAACGTCGCCATCAGCCTCGAAGCGGTTGGTAGGTCGCTGCCGCTACAGGCGGATGCCTTGGTACAACTCGCAAATGTCGGAGACTGGCAGGGTGTGCGCCTACGCTTGGCGAATCAGGTGCGCACCCTAGTTGTGCTGACTTCGCAACTGGTGCACGACGTGGATCAGGAAGTTACCCACGAACGTGCCCAGGCTCTGGCCAGTACTGAGCGGGCACGCGACCAACTGGCGTTGGTGCTTTCCGTGACGGCGGCCTTCACCTTACTCATGGCCATCGTGTTTGGCTGGTACGCAACCCGCAGTATCACCGGGCCACTTGCAACCCTGGACAAGGGCGCAAAGGCTCTAGGAAGTGGTGACTTTCAGCACCAGATCGAAGTACATGGTGAAGACGAGCTGGCCAGACTGGGAACGGCGTTCAACTATGCCGCGCGGCAAGTTCGTGAACTATACGACGAATTGAAGAGCAACGAAGCCCGGTTCCGCTCTCTCATCGAGTACTCGTCCGACCTGATACTCATCTTGGACAGCGAAGCAATAGTCCGTTACGTGAGTCCATCGAGCCTGCGCGTAGCGGGCCGAAACCAAGAGGAGCTTTTGGGAAAGTGTTTGTTCGACTTTCTCGCGTTCGAGGACATTTCCAAGATGCAGGATATCTTGGGTGGCACCCATACAGAGTCGAGGCCCGCAATCGAGGTTGGATTTCGACGTCCAGACGGGAGCATGGCTGTAATCGAGGTGGTGGCCAACAACCTGCTCGACGAACCGGCAGTGGCGGGAGTAGTTGTCAATGCACGAGACATCACAGAACGCAAAAGCGCCGAGGAGCAACTCAAGAAACTCCACCAACTGGAAGCAGATCTCGCCTACATGAACCGTGTGAGCGTAATGGGAGAATTGGCGGCATCACTGGCTCACGAGATCAAGCAGCCGATCGCTGCAGCCGCGACGAATGCCCAAACGGGCCTGCGATGGTTGCAGCGCGAGCCATCTGACATTGGAGAGGCTCGGGAAGCTTTGTCGAGAATTGTCAAAGACGTAAGCCGCGCCGCCGACATCATCGACCGAAATCGCTCGATGTACAGGCGTGGTATCCCACAACGGGAAATGGTTAACCTGAATGAACTCATTCGAGAGATGACCGCTCTTCTGCGCGATGCGGCGAATCGACACTCCATTTCAATGCGCGCGGACCTTGATGAATGCCTTCCGACGATTGCTGCTGATCGTGTTCAGATGCAGCAGGTCTTGATGAACCTTATGCTGAACGGTATTGAGGCGATGAAAGATACGAGCGGTGAACTA
>Ga0210409_10001396_pt1 | contig 31944 bp, 22 predicted proteins | sample IncBWH17MmetaG_FD_161649 | JGI IMG/M metagenome (GOLD analysis project Ga0210409, IMG submission 161649) | Forest soil microbial communities from Barre Woods Harvard Forest LTER site, Petersham, Massachusetts, United States - Inc-BW-H-17-M | ecosystem: Environmental > Terrestrial > Soil >...
AGCGTCCGGCCGGTGCTGAAGCTCGAGCCCGGCGTGGTATTCGCGGGACGTTAGCTTGCCGGCTCCGGCGGAATTTACAGGGAGAAACACTCGATGAATGCGATCGGGAAACGCCTCGTTCCTCTGGCCACAGTTTGCTTGTTGGCCGGGTGTGCCGCGCAGCGATACACGCCGGCACCGATTAATGCCGGCGCAACCGCGTCACAGTTTGAAGCGCGGAGTCTTGCCGATACAGGCCTGCGATCTTTTGAGGAAAGTAATCTCGGTCACCCTGTGCCATCCTGGCCGCCCAAGAGTTGGGACCTGCAAACACTTTCGCTGGCTGCACTATATTTCAATCCCGCACTAGACCTGGCGCGCGCGCGGCTCGCTACCGCCGAGGGAGCCATCGTGACGGCCAGCGCCCGGCCCAACCCCACGGTTGATTTCGTGCCCGGCGTCCCGGCTCCCTATTTGCTGACTCAAGATTTTCTCTTCCTGATCGAGACTGCGGGCAAACGAGGGGCGCGCGTTCAAATCGCCCAGAACCTCGATCGAGTGGCTCAATTTGATCTTGCCGATTCCGCTTGGACTGTCGTCATGGGCGTTCGTCTGGCACTACTGAACTATCTCCTTGCCTCTCGAAATCTGGAATTGTTGCGCTCGGAGGAAAAGGTTCGGGACGATCAAGTCGCTATCTTGGAACATGTATTGTCGGCGGGAGAGATAACGAGGGTGGACGTGGACCTCGCGCGGATGGAGGCATCCAAAACACAAGTGGCTACCCGCGCCGCCGAGGGCCAGACTGCCGAGGCACGGGCCGCTCTGGCAGCCGCCATTGGCATTCCGGTCGCGAGCCTGGATCGAGCGGAGTTCTCGTGGTCCACCATGGACGCGCCGCCGGCGACAGAATCGCTTTCGGCGGATCAAGTCCAGCGGGATGCCGTGCTCAATCGCCTGGATATCCGGCGTTCGCTTGCGCAATATGCGGCTGCAGAGGCCGCCGTGCACTCGGAGATTGCCAAGCAATATCCCAATTTCAATACTGGCCCGGGATACACGTACGAAGAGCGAAACAGTTTCTTTACCGTGGGCTTCTCGACCACCCTGCCTGTCTTCAATCGAAATCAGGGGCCCATCGCGGAGGCTGAGGGCCGCCGCAAGGAAGCTGCGGCGGCATTCGTGCAAACGCAGGCGCAAGTGATTGCTAAGAGTGAACGCGCGCTTGCCGTTTACACTGCGGCGCTGAACGAAGTGGGTGCGGCTCAATCCCTGTATCAGATCCAGGAAACTCAATTGCAGATCGTCCAGCAGAACATCCGCGCCGGCACCGACAGTCGACAGAGCCTCGACGCCGTGCAAATTCAACTTGCAGTCTTAGCGAGAGCAAAGCTTGATGCTTTGGGGCGCGCTCAACGAGCGCTTGGCGATCTCGAAGACGCGGTCCAGCGGCCGTTGGATCAAGAAGGATTGTTTCAGTTCCAGCCTGAATCTCCCGTTCTCAAAAAACAGCCGGAGCGCAACTAAAACAGGTCCAGAATTTCTTCGTAGCGTTTGAACGGAGGAATCAGGTAGGCGCCGGCAATTCCCAGATGTCTTGCTCCCCTCGCCCAATCCAGCAATTTGCGCGCGAGGGCGAAGCCATGTTCGCGCGCGGAGCCGCCCGCGGCCTCGAGTTGCTTCAACAGCGGCTCCGGTATCACGATGCCGGGCACTTCATTGTGCAGTCGCAACGCCTGCTTAAAGCTGCTGAGCGGCCACAGCCCAACCAAAATGGGTATCGGCGATTTTCCACCCATGCGCGCGAGAAATTGCTCCCAGTGCTCGGGATCGAAAATCGGCTGGGTCATGGCGAAGTGCGCGCCGGCTTCAACTTTCAAGTGAAACCGGCGCAGCTCCTCGTCCAAGTCTTCGGCGAGAGGATTGACCGCGACCCCAATCGTGAAATTCGTCGCGCCGCCAAGATTTTTTCCGCCCCAATCCTGCCCCTGATTCAATTTAGCCATCACTTTCACGAGTCCGATGGCGTCGACTTCGTACACGCCGAACGATTCGGGATAGCTGCCGAGCGACGGCGGATCGCCGGTGACGGCGAGGACGTTGCGCACTCCACCGACGGCCCACGCGCCGAGGAGCATGGCCTGCAAGCCGATCAAGTTGGCGTCGCGCGTGGTGAGGTGCGGGATCGTTTCGATGCCGCGGGCTTCCAGCGCGCCGGAAAGTGACAGCGCGTCCATGCCCACGCGCGCGAGCGGCCCGCTGTTCACGTCGATGGCGTCCACTTTCTTGGAGGCCATCACGTTCTGCACCTGCTCGATGACCCGATCGATCGACGTTCCTTTCGGCGGATCGATTTCCACGGAAATTACAAATTTCTGCTCCTGAATTTTTCGCCATAGCGCGCTTTCGGGCTCTCGCGCCGTCACAGGGCGCGCCTCGGGCGCCGCTTCCACCACGGTCACGGCATGTGTTCGCGCGGACGGATGCATGCCTTCCACCGCGCGGACCATCGCGCGAATATGTTCCGGCGTGGTGCCGCAGCACCCGCCGAGAATTCGCGCGCCCAGCACGACAGCCTCGCGAGCGAACAGATCGAAATATTCCGGCGAGGATTTCGGATAGATGACTCGATCGCCGGCGCGCTGCGGAAATCCCACGTTGGGCATCGCGCTCATCGGAAACGATCCCGCCGCGCCGGCAAGTTCCTGCAGAATTCGCAAATGGTCCTGCGGGCCCACGGAACAGTTCGCGCCGATGACCTGCACGCCGCGTTCGTGCAAAAGAGCCCAGGCATCTTTCGGCCGGAAGCCGCTGAAGGTGCTGCCTTCTTCCGAATACGTCATCTCCGCAACGATCGGAAGTTGCGAAAAAGAGCGCACCGCTTCGATCGCGGCCACAAGTTCGGCGGGGTTCCCGAAGGTCTCCAGGACAAAAAAATCCACGCCGCGTTCTTCGAGCGCTTCGGCCTGCTCACGGAAGATTTCCCGGATATGTTCCGGAGTTGCCTCGCGTTCATCGCGAATGACGCCGAGCGGCCCGATGGATCCGGCGATCAAGACTTCATGCCGGGCGGCCTCGCGCGCCTCGCGCGCGATCTTGACGCCGCGATGATTGAATTCCGTGACGCGCTCTTCCAGGCCGAACGCGCTCAATTTGTTCCTGTTGGCGCCGAAAGTGTTGGTCTCGATGATGTGCGCGCCGGCTTCGAGATATGCCATGTGAACGCGAAACACTTCTTCGGCGCGCGTGGCGTTCAGTTCATCCACGCAGCGCTGCGGCCCGAGGCTCTCATAGAGCAAGGAACCCATGGCGCCGTCCGCAATCAGCACCCGGTCGCGGAGTCTCTGTTGAAATTCGTCGATGCGCATGGCCTAGAAAACTACCCCGGATATTCCCAGTGAAATCGGCAAATTCGGTTGGGCTTCATAATTTACGCTAGCACTCGGGTAGCACAGGCACTCTTGCTCGTGCGGTTTTTGCAATCGCCGTTAGCCGAGTAGCTTGCGTGTACAACTCACAAAACCGCACAGGCAAGAGTGCCCGTACTACAAAATCCCGCTATTTCTGGTGCGCAATTAACAACATCAGGCCGAAAACGACCACGGGAATTAGCGCCAGCATGACGTAAAAGAGAATTCGCCGCAGCACGGGCGAACGCTTCTCTTTCCAATTTTTCAATTCGGCCCGGTCGGCCACGCCCACTTTTTCGGGATGCTCCAGATCCAGCGCGAATTCGCGGGCGTTCGGATAACGCTTGCTGGGATCCCGTTCCAGCGCCCGGTAAATAATTTCCTGAAGCTCGGGAGAAATTTCGGGATTGACCTCGCGCGGCGGCACCGGATTATTCAGCAAACGCTCGTTCATAATGACAAATGGATTGGGCCCGTTGAACGGCACCTTGCCGGTGAGCATCTCGTAAAACATGATGCCCAGGGAATAAATGTCGCTCCTGGCATCGCCGCGCTTTCCCTTCACTTGTTCGGGAGAAATATAATCCGGCGTTCCCATGGCCTCGGTCAGCTTGGCAAAGGTGAGGCGGCGCGATCCGGCGTTGGCGGCAATGCCGAAATCGATCAGCTTCACTTGATCGTCCGGCCCGACCATGATGTTTTCCGGTTTCAGGTCGCGGTGCACGACGCCCTGGCTATGGATGTAATCGAGCGTCTTGCACAAGCCGAGAGTGATGCGGATCGCGCGGTCCTGCGGAAGCCTCTTCTGTTCGTTCATCACCTGGCGCAACAGGCGGCCGTCCACCCATTCCAGGACCATGTAGCGCCGGCTGCGCTCCTCGTCGTCAAATACGCGAACGACGCCGGGGTGATCCAGTTTTTTGCCGATATCTTCTTCGCGCTTGAAGCGGTCGAACAGGACCGGGTCGGCTTCCATTTCCGGGTGAGGTAATTTAATCGCGACCGCCTTGCCGTCGCGCACATCGGTGGCGCGGAAAATAGACGCCATGCCGCTTCTGGCGACCAGGCCATCAATGCGGTAATGATCGAGCTGATCGCCGGGATGGAATTCGCTCATTGAGAAGGCAGGTCAGCGGCGAACGGAAAGACAGCAGCGAACCTGTATCAGTACAGTTTGTAGGGTCGTCCGCGATACATTCCCATTCGCTCGACGCCCCGGATTCGGATCAACTGAACGCTGATATTATCCCCGCCGCCCCGATCATTGGCAAGAGCAACCAATTTTTCCGCTGCCTGATGAAGATCCTGGCCCTGGCTGCAAATCGCGGCCATTTCCGAGTCTTCCACCGGCCCGTGCAGCCCGTCCGAGCAAAGCAGGAGAACATCGCCGGCGAAAATCTGGTGGTCGCTGGCATCGACATTGGCGATCAATTCGGTTCCGAGGGAGCGGCTGAGGATGTGGCTCGTCTCGCCCTCGGCCGCTTCTTGCGCCGTGACGAAGCCAAGGCGCACTTGCTCGCTGGCAATGGTGTGGTCTCGCGTGATCTGCGCCGCCTTTCCACTCCGGATCAAATAGCAGCGCGAGTCGCCTACATGCGCAACGCAAACGCGGTCATATCGTAAAGCGCATGCGACAATCGTGGTCGCCATGCCGGCCGAAGTCCGCCCGCCAGTGACGGCGGACTCAAACACTCGAGTGTTGGCCTGCTGCACCAACCGTTGCAGCACCGCGGAGTGCGATTCCCCGTCCTTGGCGTTGCGGAATCCGCCGACCATGCTTTCGACCGCGGTTCGTGACGCGACTTCCCCTTTTTCCTGGCCCCCCACTCCGTCCGCCAGCACAAACATCCACCCGTGCGTGCGCACCTGCGCGGGAGTTGCCGGCGCCGCGTAGCCTAAATAATCTTCGTTGTGGTCGCGGACTCGCCCGACGTCGGTGCGTTCCACGAATTCGAGGTCAAGCATATGGCCGGAAGCCGCGCGAGTCACGGATGCGACCCGGGAAGAATTGCTATGGAGAACGCTTATCCCGGGTTCTCCAAGATTCTCGTTTACATCTGAAACGGAAATTCGGACAGGCAAAATTGCCTGTCCGAATTTCTTCGCTAACTCGGCTATGTTCATACTACACCATTACGTGCGGCTGGTGACCAGCGTTGTCCGCCCTGTGGCTTTGCTGGTCCGCAGGAAGTAAATCCCTCCGTAAATCGCCCAGACCGCTGCGATTCCCAGGGCCAGGAACGGTTCCATTTTCGTGCCGTACCCCATGAACGGCAGGACGATGTAGGCTCCCATGCAAATCAGGTTTGCGGCTATTCCGAAATAAGGAATGAGCGTGTGTCTCACGAAGCTGTAGTTCGGGTGTCCCTTGTAGCAAAAGATGCAGGTCACGCAGCTTAGCATGTAGAGCAGGAACGTCCCGAAGTTGGAAGCCAGCGTAATCGTGAGCAGACTGTTGGGCATTTTCGCCATGGTGTCATGAGACACGTAGCCGAAGCTCGACCAGAACCCCTGAGGCAAGGCCTTGATCGTGGCGTCCGGGAGAGCGCCGGCATCGCCGAACAGCATCAGCAGTGCCAGGCAACCAAACACCGCGGAAATAATTGCCAAAGCCCAGATCGCGCGGTGAGGGCTCAGGTTCTTTTCGTGCAGCATGCCGAAGTGTTCCGGCACTTCTGCATCTTTGCCCATGGCATAAGTGACGCGCGCCCCGGTGTTGATGCAGGACAGCGTCGTGCCGATCAGAGCCAGGAATACGGTTACGGCTTCGATCAGCATGAAGGCCCGCCCGTGGCCGTTGAACAGGGCATCGCCGACCATGATCATCATGTCGCCGATCGGCGCCGCCGAGCCAGTCGCGGTGGACATCGGGTAGCCGCTACTTAAGAAGTAGTTTGCGGCGAAATACTCGAACAGGTAACAGAACGCCCCCTGAACCAGGAGTGAAGTGATGACCGCAATGGGCACGTCCCGCTTGGCGTTTTTCGCCTCGCCGCCCAGCGCGGTGACCGATTCAAATCCGACCAGGATCAGAATGGCGACCGTGGCTTGCACGAACATCCAGTTGAAGTTGTGGATCGCGATTACGGATTTGGCATTCGGGTGGGCCTGAAACACCGGGGGACTGCTGGTGTCATACATGTCATAGCTGACGTGATATGGAACGGGCTTTCCGCTGGCGTCGAGCTTGGGCTGCGGCACCATATTGGCGTCGCGCGTGATGACATCGGTCGCTTTTCCATCCACCGTCTGGCTGGTCGTCGCGAATTCGTAGTTATAGCCCTCGCCGGAAACCGAATCAAACTGCCAGGCTTCGCTTCCCGGGGGATGGCTCACCCGGTAGCTGATAGCCAGGACGGCGAAAACGATCAGCGCGGAAATTTGAATGACGTTGATGGCGACGCTGACCGCCGTGGACCCGGTAACTCCCCGGTGCGCGATATAGGCAACCGCGAATGAAAACAAGATGGCGATAAGCATCATGAACATCGGACCCGGGTTCGACGCGCTCATGAAGTTGGGCCACAAGGTGCCCGTGATGTAACCGCAGAAAACTCCCGTGACGGCCACCATTACGCCGGGGTAAATCCAGTAGTAAAGATGCGACCCCCAGCCGACGATGAACTTCATCAGGCGGGCGTATTTCCACGCCTTGTCGTGATTCAGGAACGACTGCTCCGCGAAATAGTAAGAGCTGCCGGTGCCTGGATACAGCTTCGCCATTTCCGCGTAACACACCGCGGTCGCCAGACACAATAAAAGTGCGAACAGGATGCCGATCCACATCGAGGGCGCCGTGGATCCCTCCGTCGCTTGCGGTGCAAACGTGAGCCAAAGGAATGCACCGGGAGCGATGAGCGCCATGGCGTTCATCGTCAACCCGGTTAATCCTAAGGTTGGTGTCATTTTGACTTCGCCGGTATTCTCCGCCATGTATTCTCCTTATAGATTCTTTATCTCGCCGCTGAACCCACACGTCCGAAATCAACTGCACAGACTAAGGTGTGCCGAGGAACGAGATACTAGTTGGCCGCGCGGGAGGTGTAAAATGCAACGTTTCGATGGCCTAAATTACGGATTCGTATGGCTGTAATCGAACGCCGCTAGGGGCGGACGGAATCCCCTTCGCCGCAGAAGAAGCAGATTCGCAGGCTTCCCGGCCGTTAACGCCTTCCTTATAAATTGTTTATTTGTTTGGACTTGCGGCGTTGCTGCGGCTTATCGTTCCGGTTCGACGCCCGTCTTACAAAATCCTATGCCCGGCCAGAAGCCTTTTTATCTATCCAGTTCTTTTATTCTCTGCATAGAAGATTCGTGGGCCACTGCAGAGTTTTCGGTCCGACCGCGGTGGGGCGCGGCAGCCAATCCCGCGCGATGCGCTGCGCAGGCCAAACCGATTTTTGTTGGAGGCGCGCGTTGGGTTCCGTTGCGATTGTGATATTTTAGCGGGCGTCGCAAATCTCAAAGCAAGTCTGCCTGCTTTGAACTCGGGGGATTTCGGGATGAAGTTCGTGGGTTTCCTCATGCTGTTGGCAGGATGGTTCCTGGCGCTGGCCGCGGTCGTGCTTTTCGCCGCGCCGCCGATGCGAGCCTCCTTTGTCCTGGCCGGCGTTGCCGTGGAGGCGCTGGGATTGATCCTCGCTTTCCGGGCGCATCTGATCCCGCGGGAGGAAAAAAAATAATCTCCATGCCCGCGCCGAGACTTACGGAAGTAACCGTGGCCGCCTGCCTCTTTTTTATCTTTCTTGTTCCCTTCGCGGCGGCCGGGCTGGCGCTCATGAACGTCGGCCTGGGAAGGTCGCGCAGCGCGGGCCACATGATGATGGCCTCGCTTTGCGCTCTGGCTGTTGCCGGCCTGGCCTATTTCGTTTGCGGATTTGCGTGGCAGGGATTCATTGGCAGTCCGGGTCATGTCCTAGCTGTATCCGGAAAGAATTGGAACTGGATTGCCGCGGAAGCATTCTTTTTTCGCAAAATCTCCTTTGACGGCTCCGCCGCTTCTCTCGTCGCGTTGTTTCAAGTTTTTTGCGTGGGCCTCGCCGCCTTGATCCCTCTCGGGAGCGGCGCGGACCGCTGGCGTCTTCGTGCCAGCTGCCTCTCCACGGGAATGCTCGCCGCCTTGACGTATCCCCTTTTCGCGCATTGGGTGTGGGGCGGCGGGTGGCTGGCGCAACTGGGCGTCAATTATGGAATCGGCCGCGGATTTCTGGATGTTGGGGGAGCCGGTACGGTTCAGGTTCTGGGCGGCCTCACGGCCCTGGCGGTCACCTGGATCTTAGGTCCGCGGCGCGGGAAGTATTCTGCGGACGGCATGGCCCCTGCAATCCCCGGTCACAATGGGGTTCTGGTGCTGTTTGGGTGCGTGCTCGCCCTCGTTGGTTGGATTGGGCTGAATTCCGCGGGCGCAATCCTCTTCACAGGGGGTGAACCTTCAGGCGCGGCGCTGATCGCCATCAATACCATGCTTGCCGCGTCGGCCTCGGCGCTGACCGCGGCGTTCATCACCAAAGTTCGCTTCGGCAAACCCGACGCCTCGCTCACCGCCAACGGCTGGGTCGGTGGACTTGTCGCCAGCAGCGCGTCCTGCGCGTTCGTGATTCCCGCCGAAGCGGTGGTGATCGGCTCGGTCGCGGGCGTGGCCATCACCTTTTCGATCGAATGGCTGGAGCTGCAAATGGAAGTCGATGATCCGGGCGGCGCGATTTCCGTGCACGCCGTGGGAGGCATCTGGGGCCTCCTCGCGCTGGGAATGTTTGGACAATTTCAGCGGCCAGTCTTGAATGTTGCGGCAGACACTCTTCCCTCAACGATGACCGGGATCGCTTCCGGCCAGTGGCTGGCTCAATTGATCGGCGTGGCCACGCTGCTGGGTTTTGTGCTGCCCCTGACCTACGGCGTGAATCAGCTGCTCAACCGCTTCTATCCTTTCCGTGTTTCGGTCGAGGGAGAGCGCCAGGGCATGGACCTGCATGAGTTGGGCGCCGGCGCGTATCCGGAATTCGTGACCCACACCGACGAATTCCTCCCTAGGTAAATTACACACCTGAATTTCGCTCCCCCTGGGAACGCCAATCTCCCGATTGGCGTTCCCGGCACTAAGCAATAATCTTTTCAATCGAAACCATCCGCTCTTTGAGTTTGTCTTTGCACTGGCATTGCTGCAACCTGAATAAAGTTATAAGGAATTTATAAAGGACTTCACGGTGGCCTTGGGAAACATTGCCCTGTCTTCAACTGCAGAGCGGGATCGATGGTCCAGGATGCGGATGATAGCAACGAGCCTTCGCTATGGCATTGCCTTGGTGTGCGTGGCAGCGGCGCTCTCCGCGAGCGTGCTGCTGCAACGCCTTTTTCCCTATCCGTTCTTGTTCCTGTTTTTCGCCGCGGTGATGGCCAGCGCGTGGTTTGGCGGCACGGCGCCCGGCCTGTTCGCGGTCTTTCTTTCCACCATGGCTGTGGATTATTTTTTTGTTCCGCCCTTTCATTCCTTCGCCATTAACGCGACGGACACCGCATATTTTGCCGCGTTCGTGTTGTGCGCCCTGGCGGCCAGTTGGGTAAGTTCCTCGAAGCGGAACAGCGAGGAGGCGCTGCGAGAGGCGCGCGACCATCTCGAAGCGCGAGTGACTGAGCGCACCGCGGAACTTCAAAAAACGATCGCCGAGTTGCGGGAAAACGAGCGCCAGAGGGAGCAATTGCTAAGCGAAAAATCCGTTCTCTCCGGGCAGCTGGAATCCCGAAAAATTGTGGAGCGCGCCAAGGGAATTCTGCAACGCAACTTGAAAATCGGCGAGGAGGAAGCCTACCGCGCGATCCAGCGGCAGAGCCAGCAGAGTCGTAAGTCCATGAAGGAAATCGCGGAGACCATCATCTTGAATGATGAACTCAAGCTCGGCTCGCATTAAACGGTGTCGGCTCTGAATCGTGCCGATTGAAAGTTTGAATTTGACTGTCTCGATAGAATCGTTGCAAACTGCGCCTGAAATTACGGGGTAGCATCGCCGCCACGAACACCTCCTTTCGCCGATGAAAGGTGGCGCCGGCGCCGCGAACCTTGCGCTGCACTGTTTGTCCCGGACACGATGCCGTGTCCAACCAATCGCAACATAACGCTCGACGACGAGCCTAATCGTAAGCCTTGAACGGCGCTTGACCGGATCTGTGTATTCCGTGTCTGAAGCGATTCCCGTTCCATTGCCGGGCTTGTGTCTTTACCGGCATGACCAAGGCTTTCGCAAGAGAGGAAATGCGGGCGTGCCAATTTCTAGGATAAGCGATTTGATCACAAGAATTTTTGGCGATTCATTCTTGAAAGGAGAGTTGAAATGTCAGAGCTACCTCGATGCAAAGCTAGAAAGTTATTGTTATCTGAAAAAATCTCCCGCCTTCGCGTCCGGCTTGAAAACCCGGAGTGGCGCCGGTACGGAGGGACGCTGCTCGCAGGAAAAGTGCTGGGAGTTGGTCTGGTCCTCGCCATCATGGCCGTGGTCACCGGCGTCTTCTTCAGCCACGTCTTTGCCGCCGATCCCGAACTGAAAGGGAACGACATCGTCAATCCAGTGAACACGGCTTGGACGCTCGTCGCCGCGTTCCTGGTGTTTGGAATGCAAGTCGGGTTCACCATGCTCGAAGCCGGCTTCTGTCGTTCCCGCGAGACGGTGAACGTGCTGGTCGAATGCGTGGTGGACACCTGCCTTTGCGGAATTCTCTTTTATGCCGTCGGCTTCGCATTCATGTTCGCCCACGGCAACGGTTTCATCGGCTACCACTGGTTCTTCCTTCAAAATGCTCCTGCGACCTATGAAACTACCGGCGTGGCATTCCTGGCGGTTTGGATTTTTCAATTCGCCTTCGCAGATACCTGCTCGACCATCACCTCCGGCGCCATGATCGGACGCACTGGCTTCGTCGGCGATCTCCTTTACAGCATCTGCGTCACCGGATTCATTTACCCGGTCATCGGCCACTGGGCCTGGGGTCCGGACGGCTGGCTGGCAAACATGGGCAGTGACGGTCATTTCTGGCCCAGCTCGGGAATGGGCTTCCATGACTTCGCCGGATCTACGGTTGTCCACACCATTGGCGGATTCATCGCCTTGGCCGGCGCAATTGTTTTGGGCCCGCGCCTCGGCCGCACATTCAAGCGCGACGGGGGCACGCCCATGCTTCCGCACGACTTGACCATCGCCGTCAGCGGCGGACTCATCCTTTGGTTCGGCTGGTACGGCTTCAATCCTGGCAGCACTCTATCGGCCATGGACTTTGTAGGCATTGGTCGCGTCGCCACGAACACGACCCTCGCTGCATGCGCGGCGGGACTCACCTCCATCATTTACGGCTACATCATGACTAAAAAGTGGGACGCGGGCTACACCACGAACGGCTTCCTGGCCGGACTCGTGGCAATTACTTGCCCCTGCTACTGGGTCACTCCGACTGGCGCAGTCCTGCTTGGCGGCGTCGCTGGAGTCCTCGTCATTCTGGGAGTCGATCTGCTGGAATATCTTAGGATTGATGACCCCATCGGAGCGGTCCCAGTTCACGGCTTTTGCGGGATCTGGGGAACTCTCTCACTCGGGTTGTTTGCCTCTGGGCAATTCGGCGCGACAGGGCCGTTCGCTCCCGACAATAGCGCCCCGCTGAAGGGTTTGTTTTACGGCGGCGGTACGCAAGTGCTGGTTGCGCAGGCCATCGGCAGTGCCTGCATCACGCTGGCAACGTTCGCCGTGGCTATGGTCGTGATGCTCGCCGTCAACGCCACGGGCACACTTCGGCTGCCGGCAGAGGCCGAGCTGTATGGCATGGACCTCCACGAGCATGGCATTTCAGCCTACCCCGAATATGTCATAACGGCGCTTGGGGCTCCCAAGGGTTTGCCCACACATCAACTGCCGTCCGGCGCACCGATAAAAGCAACAGCGCCGGCGCATGGCGACTAAAAACCATGCGTCCTGAAATCGCTGGTTTGATTCCGGGACGCCCAAGGCCCTTTTCCCGGCGCCGTGTCTTCCAGGAATCGGCGCGCAATGACAGGTGGAAGACGCGGCGCGCGGCGGGTTACAGGCCGGCGGTTGCCGGCTCCAGTGGTACCACGCAAGGAAAGAGAATTGAGGCACCGTAGGACAGATTGAGTCTTGAATCCGCTATCGCAAACTGAGGACAAGAAAAAATGATGACCAAACTAGAAGCGATCATTCAGCCATCCAGATTTGAAGCCGTAAAAGATATTCTGACCGAGCTGGGCATCGGCGGCATGACCATCAGCGATGTGCGCGGGCACGGACGTCAGAAGGGGCACACCGAGGTTTACAAAGGACGCGAATACACAGTTGATCTCGTCCCCAAAGTTAAACTCGAAATTGTCGTGGCGGATGAACTGGTCGATTCCGCCGTGGAGGCGATTTTAAGGACCGCTTCCAGCGGCAAGATCGGTGACGGGAAAATCTTCCTCTACAAAGTCGAGGAAGTAATCCGCATACGGAATCAGGAGCGCGGCGCCGTCGCTCTGTAATTGAGTTTCACGCGGGGCCGAGTCTCGCTTTGACCGCCATCACGGCGAGACCCGCGTGGGGTCATGTAGCCGCGGCGTTGTTGCGAAAGCCCGCCGGTCTTTCGCGGACGCCGCGGCATTCTGACCGCTTGTTTTGCGTGTCGAATATTTTTCGCAGTTGCTTTGTTGGCGCGCCGATGAAGAAGAAATACCGCAGGCAACGCAAGCACCGCAGGTCCGCGCGGCGCGATGCAAGGGCCGTCATCTCGAAGCGCTGCAAAAGCGCGCGCAAAAATTATCTCGAGCGCGCGCAATCCCCATGGCTGCGCATAGTCCCCAGCGGCGTCGTGGATGAACGGAGCACCGATGCCGGCAGAGGATTGTTTCCCCTTCGCAACGGCAGACGCCAGCCTCGCGATCTGGACTTCGACATTGCTGAAAACAATTCACCAAGCCGCTAAGAATTTTTGACGCTAGGCATTCCGAGTGCATCCGGCTTAGCACCGGTTTCCTGCTATAGTTACGCGATGCCTTCGAGAGAAACAAGGACGGGGAAATTGGCCCCGATTTGGAGGGCCTTGGTCGAAGTCGGTTTTATCGTCTTCCTGTTTTATTCAAACTTGTTGATGGGGGAGTTTACCCGGACCAACGGCCCGGGCAAGAGCCTGGCTTTCGCCGTGAAAGATATTTTCACGGCCGCCAATTTCGGCATTGCCATTTTTTCCGGACTGGTCGGCTACGTCGTTTTTGAATTTCTTCGCAAACGTCTTTAGACGTTGCTAGTGGCGCGGGCTTCAGCCTGCGGGGTTTGGCGCTTGCAAGGACAAAAACCCGCAGGCTGAAGCCCACGCCACTACCACCGCAAATCCGTCTCGGTAGGCTGTTCGTAATCCACGCCATCCACTTCAAATCCGAAGAGCCCGCGAAACTCGCGCTGAAAGCCAGCGAAAGCGCTGACCTGGCGCAGATTTTCCGTCGTAACCTTGGGCCACAGCGCCGCAACTTCCGCCTGCACGTCCGCCCGCATTTCGCGATCGTCCAGGCGCAAGCGCCGCGCCTCGTCCAGTTTCGGCGCATCCGCCGTGCAAAGAAAATCCGTGAACAGGCGCCGCATCTGTTCGAGCGGCCCTTCATCCAGATTTTTCTTTTTCATCGCCAGGGGAAGCAGGCTCAAGTACAGCGGCACGACGGGAATCGCCGCCGACGCCTGCGTCACCACCGCTTTGTTGACGGAAACCCAGGCGTGGCCTCCCAATTGTTTCGCCAGCGCTGCGTCCAGATCTGTTGCAGCGCGTTCCAGGTCTTTCTTCGCCTGGCCAATCGTGCCGTCGCGGTAAATCGGCCAGGTAATTTCCGGCCCAATGTAGGAATACGCTACCGCGCGCGCCCCCGGCGCCAGCAATTTTTCCTGGAGCAGCATGTCCATCCAGCGCCGCCAGTCGTCGCCGCCCATCACTGCCACCGTGTCCGCAATTTCGCCGTCATTCGCGGGTTGCAGAGTGACGCTCACCACTTTTTCCGAATCGAGCTCGATCGTGCGATTCGTGAACGCCTGCCCGACCGGCTTCAGGACCGAATTGTGCACTTTGCCCGTGCGCGGATCCGTGCGCTTCGGAGAGGCCAGCGAGTAGATCACCAGATCCACCGGAGCCATTTCCTTGCGTATTTTTTCCACAGCGGCGCGCTTGATTTCGTCGGAAAAAGCGTCGCCGTTGATGCTTGCGGCAAACAATCCGTCGCGCCCGGCGATTGAATGAAGAGCGACAGTGTTGTAGTGCCCCGCCGATGCGACCTTGTCGCCTTCCGGCGGCCGCTCGAAAAACACGCCCAGCGTCTTCGCTCCATAGCCCCAGGCCGCGGCAATGCGCGACGCCAGCCCGTAGCCAGTGGACGCGCCGATGACCAGAACGTTTTTCGGCGCGTTTTGTCCGGCGGAAATTTTCCCCTTTACGCAGGCAATCCAGCGTTCGACGTTGCGCCGGCATCCCTCGGGATGGGCATTCACACAAATGAAACCGCGCGAGCGCCGCTTGACGATTTGCATTGGCATAGTCGAAAGATAATACCGTAGCGCGAGCGTCTATGCATGTCCATCCGCCGGGAACGCCAATTCTCCGATTGGCGGCCGCGGCCACGCCAATCGGAGAATTGGCGTTCCCGGACAAGCTTGCACAAACGAAACGGCCACCCGATTCTCCGGGTGGCCGTCTGAATGCAAAGGCAACGCGCTGCTACTTGCCGCGGTTCGCGGGATTATTAGATTCATCAATAAGAGCGTCCGCCTGGTGGATGCTGCCCTTAGCAAGGTTCGTCTTCACCACCGACTTCTGGCCCGCGACCAGGGTCACGTCCGTCTCGAAACTCTGGTATCCGGGCAATTCGACCTTGATTTTGTGCGTCCCCGGACTGAGCAGCATGGAGTGAAATGCACCGCCCAATTCCCCTGCATGTCCCAGGAATCGGTTGTCCACGAAAACGGCGGCGCGGTCCGGAGAAACGTCAACTTTCAGCTCCGCGGTCACGCTCGGCCAGGTATCGCTGGTTTCTTTCTGCATTTTGACGGGAACGAGCAGCAATTCCTTCGGCTCTACCGTCAGCGTTTCCGTGAAATCCTTATAGCCCGCCTGCCGAACGGCCAGTTCGTGGTCGCCAGGGATCAACAGAATCCGTTTGGGGCCCCACAGTTCACCCAAATATCCCACGTACTTGCCGTCAATCCACACGCCGGAGGTCTTTTCCACCTTGGACGCGCCTTTAAATGTCAATTCTCCAAGGACCGTGGTCTGCGCCATCAAGGGCGCGGCCATTGAAAAAACAGTGAAAAACGATGCGAGGATGGCAAATCCCCCAATCCATCTGCGCTGATTCATTACGAGTTTCGGCAACATTCGCGACTCCTTTATCGGGCATTTCTAAGACCTACCCCACTGCCTGATAGTACTTCCAGGAGCAAGTCCGCTTCCAAAGTCTTATTGCGTTTGTGTCGCGTAATTAACTGCCCCCAATAGGATTAACTCGCCCTGCAACTTTTTGCGCATGAAAGTGACCCAGCCAGCCTGAAATTTTTACGTGCCCGCGGACACATACGCCGGGGCCCTGGAAATTTGGGAACCGGGTCACGTTACGATATGATTTTGCCCAATGGTTATTCTCTTAAGCGATGTGGAGGCGCGGGTCCTGGGCTCGCTCGTGGAAAAAGAACTGACCACTCCCGAATACTACCCGCTTTCCCTGAACGCGCTGGTCAACGCGTGCAACCAGAAATCCAATCGCGATCCGCTCATGAATCTGGACGAAGAAGCAGTGCGCGAGGCCTTGCGCACGCTGGACAAAAAGGGTCTCGCAGGACCCGCCGACAACATGGTCAGCTGTGTGAGCAAGTACGAACATCGCTTACAGGAAGCCTACAATTTCACGCGGCATGAAATCGCCATCCTGTCCGAGCTGTTGCTCCGCGGACCGCAGACGCCCGGCGAACTGCGCAGCCGCGCCGACCGCATGCACAAATTCGAGGACCTGGGCATCGTGCAATCTACGCTGCAGCGCTTGATGAAGCGCGAGCCGCCGCTCGTCACGGTTCTGGCCCGCCAGCCGGGCACGAAGGAGGCGCGCTACGCGCACCTCTTGAGCGGCGAAGTGCAAGCGCCCCCGCAGAATTCAGCGGCGACGGGAATTTCAGCGCCCGGCGGCGCCGGCGGCGGCGAGCGGATTGCCCGCCTCGAGGATCAAGTCGCAGCTCTTCAGTCAGAAGTTGCAGCTCTCAAGCGGCAATTGGGAGAGTTTCGGAAACAATTCGAGTAGGACAGGCTGAAGCCCGTCCTACTGCAATTCCTTCAGAAATTCCGCCAAGTATTTCTGCCACGCAGCCGCCTGAAAAAACGTGTAGTGTCCATGCGACTCGGGAAACGACAACAAAACAAATTTCCCATTCTTCACTTTCTTGATTTCCTCTTCCGCGATCCCCAGCTCCGCCGGATTCCAGAAATCTTCCTGCGGATTGATCAGCAGCACCTTGGCGCGGATTTTGTCGAGACCCTTTGAAGCGTCGTAATTTCGCGACGCGTCATACTGGTACATGAAATCGTTCGCGTCCGTGGTCTTCATATTTTGTTCGATGTAGTCATTCACGTATTTGTCGGCCGCCGCGGCGGTCGGATACTGCTTCTGCCAGCGCGTCGGAACGCTTCCCACCACGAGCAAATGCCCGAGCGCCGCGCGCAATCCGTAAGGCTGCTCGGTGTAGTTGCCATTGTTCCATCCGGGATCGAGGCGAATGTCGTCTATCATGATTTTTCGTACCATGCGGTTGCGGCTGGCAACCTCCACGGGCAGGCAGGACAGGAGAAGCATGGCGTCCATGTCGTCAGGATTCGATTCGCCCCACAGGAATCCCTCCATGCATCCCATGGACGCGCCGACGAGCAGGTGCAGATGGTTCACCTGCAATCCCTGCGCGAGAAGAATCTGCGAGGCGCGTACCATGTCCGAATAATCGTAGTGCGGAAATTTCGCCCGCAGGCCGTCGCTCGGTTTCGTGGATTTTCCAAGGCCGCCGCCAAGCTGGTCGGGAAGAATCAGATAATATTTCGACGCATCGAGCAGTTGCCCCGGGCCGAAGAGCACGCCCGCGAAGGAGGAAACAAGCCACACGCGGCCCGCGCGGTTCGTGCCGTGTAGAATCAGCACCGCATTCGTGACTTTCCCACTGGCGTCGCGCTGCGGCGTGCCCAACGTCGAGTAATGCAGCCGAACTTCAGGAAGCGTCTGGCCGTCCGAAAACTTGAAATCGTGAGTGACGAAATCGCCTTCCTTGGGGACGAACGTATAGTCCGTGAACTTCGATTGCGCAGAAGCGCAAGCCGCCGCGGCACACAACGCCGCCACCCACACCACCGCTTTCCAGATCCGTGATTGCATCTTCATTTCCTCCTCAAATTTGGAGCTATTGCTCAAAAGCTGCCGGCCTTGAGTGGCGCATGCTTCAGCTTGTGGGGTTGGGTCTTGCAAGTCCCAAACCCCGCAAGCTGAAGCATGCGCCACCAAATTCCCCGGTCAACTCGGCCCCGTGGTGAATGCGAGAGTCAGCAACGTTTTCTGTTCGAGTTCATGCGCCTTGGCCGAGCCCGTCGCGGGACTCGCGCTGGCCGAGCGCTTCACCGAACGCGCCGGAATATCCGGAAAATACGTCCGGATGCGCGGCAAAACATAGGACAGCGCGCCCATATTCGCCGGCTCTTCCTGCACCCACACGATTTCGCGCGCGTTCGGATGGCGGCCCATTTCCGCGCGCAACTCGTTTTTCGGAAAGGGATAGAGCTGGTCCAGAAACAGGATGGCCGTATCGGCATCGCCGCGGCGTTTGCGCTCCCCGCGCAATTCGTGTCCGATTTTCCCGCTGCAGATCAAAATGCGCTCGGCGGAGGTGACTTCGCGGTCCGGCACCACCCACTCAAATCTCGGCCTTTGAAAATCTTCAATCGGCGAAGACGCGTCGGGATGCCGCAGCATGCTCTTGGGCGTGAACACAATCATCGGCTTGCGCCAGCGCCGCAGCGCCTGGCGGCGCAACAAGTGAAAATATTGCGCAGCGTTGGACGGCTGGCACACTTGAATGTTGTCCTCGGCCGCGAGCTGAAGATACCGCTCGATTCTTGCGCTCGAATGTTCTGGCCCTTGCCCTTCATACCCGTGCGGCAGAAGCAGCCCCACGCCCGAAGGCAAATCCCACTTATCTTCCGCCGCGCTGATGAACTGGTCGATGATAATTTGCGCGCCGTTGGCGAAGTCGCCGAATTGCGCTTCCCAAAGCACCAGGGCTTCCGGAAAGTCGCGGCTGTAGCCGTATTCAAAACCCAGCACGCCGGCTTCGGACAGCGTCGAATTATAAATTTCGCAGCGTGCTTGATCCGGCGCCAGATGTTCCAGCGGCACATATGGCATCTCGTTCCGCGTATCGACGAGCGCCGCGTGCCGCTGGTTGAATGTGCCGCGCCGCGTGTCCTGTCCCGTGAAGCGCACCGGCGTGCCCGCGAGGAGCAGCGTTGCGAACGCCAGCGCTTCCGCCATGCCGTAGTCCATGGGGCGCTTGCCGTGCCCCATTTCGGCGCGCTGCCCGAGCAATTTTCTTACCTTCGGGTGGATCGCGAAATCCGATGGATAACTAGTCAGTAAATCCGTAACCTTCGCGAGTTCCGCGGGCGCGGCTCCTGTGTCCACTTCATAGGCGCTGTCGTACCGGCCCCGTTTGTAGGGCGACCAGTAGGCCGGGAGCCTGCGCAGGCGCGGCTTCTTCTGCATTTCGCTCGCGGCCTGGTGCGCGCTCTCGAGTTCGCTGCGCACCGAGGCAACCGTCGCCGATGGATCTGCACCGATTTGTTTCGCGTAAATCTGCCAGAGCTGCGCGTGATCCTTGATTTTCGCGTACAGCAGCGGCTGCGTGATGGTCGGGTCATCCACTTCGCTGTGGCCGTGGCGCCGGTAGCCAATTACGTCGATCACCACGTCGCTGCCAAAAGCGGAACGATACTCGAGCGCGATTTGCCCCACGCGAACAACCGCTTCCGGATCCTCGCCGTTCACATGAAAAATGGGCACCGCCTGCCGCTTGGCAAGAGAAGAGGCGAAGCGCGAGGATTGAAATTCCCTCGGCTCGGTGGTAAATCCCAACAGATTATTTACGATCACGTGGATCGTGCCGCCGACCGAATACGCCTCGATGTCGGATAAATTCAGCGTCTCCGCCCAAACGCCCTGCCCGGCGAACGCCGCGTCCCCGTGCAGAACAATCGGAAGCACTTTTTTAAATCCCACGGGAATCCCGGCGCGCGCCTGCTTGGCCCGCGCGCGTCCCACTACGACGGGGTCGACCGCTTCGAGATGGCTCGGATTGGACGCCAGGTGTACGCTGAGCTTGCGCCCGTCGCGCGTGCGGTACTCCCCCGTCGCGCCGACGTGATACTTCACGTCGCCGCTGCCCAGCACGCTGCGCGGGTCCACATCCTCGAATCCCGCGAAAATATCCGCCGCGCGTTGTCCTGCGATATGAGCCATCACGTTCAGCCGCCCGCGATGGCTCATGCCCAGCACAACTTGCTCCGCGCCCGCCGCCGCAGCCGCCGTGAGCACGGTGTCCAGCAGAGGAATGACCGCGGTCACGCCTTCCAGCGAAAATCTTTTGCTTCCCAGATAGCGCGCCTGAAGCACCTGCTCGAAAAGGTCCGCGCGGATCAGCCGTTCGAGAATAAAGTCGCGATCGGGCTGCGGGACGTCACATTCCAACTTCCCGGTGATCCAGCGGCGGCGTTCGGTATCATCAATGTGCACAAATTCGGCTCCGATCGTCCCGCAGTAAAACTTTCGCGCCGCCGCGGCGGCCTCGCCGGCAGCGACGAGTTCAGGATGCACGACCGGCGCCAGGAAGCCGAGCGGATCCAGATTCGCCGCCAGATATCCCCAGCGCCGGTAGCCTTCAAACACGCGCTCGTCGTCGGCGCTTTTCCGCATGATCGCTTCCGGCATTTTCCTGGTTTCCCCTGCCGTCCCATCCCGTGAATTCCAACGAGCCATTCTATCAAACGCGCGGGTTCAAGTAGCACAGCCACTCCTGGCTGCGCGGTTTTCGCAGCGCCTGATAAGAGCGCACAGCCAGGTGCGTGAGGTGAATCCCGCAGGTGAGACAATTTGGACCGGCTGGCGCGCGGAAAAGATTCAAAACCATTGCTCGCGCACTTCAATGGATTCACAATCGCAATACGAGGCCGTCATGCTCCGCATCGTTCCGGCTCACTCGGAAGAAACCATCGCGCAGGCGCGTATTTTGTTTCGCGAATACGCAACCACGACTGGAGTGGAGGTGTGCCTCGTGGATTATGAGCGCGAACTGGCCTCCCTGCCCGGCCTCTACGCTCCGCCCAGCGGTAGGCTCCTGCTGGCAATCAAGGAAAGCGCAGGCAGCGCGAAAGAACCCATCGGGTGCGCGGCGCTTCGCCAGTTTGAACCAGGCGCCTGCGAGCTAAAGCGCCTCTACGTGCGCCACGCGTTTCGCGGCCAGGGCGCCGGACGGGAACTGGTAAGAGATTTGATCGCCGAGGCGCGATCGATTGGTTATCGCAGGATGCTCCTGGACACGCTTCCCTCCATGCAAGAGGCGCACAAAATTTACCGCGCGCTCGGATTCCGCGAGATCCCTGCCTATCAGAAGAACCCGATCCCCGGCTCGCTTTTCTTCGAGCTCTTTTTGGATTGATTTTTAGTGGCGCATGCTTCAGCTTGCGGGGTTTGGTCCTTGCAAGGCCCAACCCCCGCAAGCTGAAGCATGCGCCACGAAACCCCAATCCCTGAAAAACGGAAGATTTCCTATCCTCCATGGATCAGCTGCATTTTCCCCGCCAGCTCGAAATCATTTTTCGTCAGCCCGCCGGCGCTGTGCGTGCACAGATCCACAGTGACCTTGTTCCACGAGTTGGACCAGTCCGGGTGATGGTCCATCTTTTCCGCGGCGATCGCGGCGCGCGTCATGAATCCGAACGCCTCCGAGAAATCCTTGAACTCAAACACGCAGTGCAGGTTTCCGTTCACCACTCTCCAGCCGCTGAGTTTTTGCAATTCCGCCGCTATTTCTTTTTCCGAAAGTTTTGTCGCTGCCATGAAAGCCCTCCCCATTCGCCTGGCACGCTCTACCATTCTTCGTTGATCCCCGGCAATTATCCGCCCTGGGCATCGGCTGAGCAAGGGAGCTCCAGTAGGACTGGCTTCAGCCTTTCGCTTTATGCCAAACCACAAGCCCAACCCGACAAGCTGAAGCCCGTCCTACTCGTGCAATCCTGTCGATCAAGAATTTGCAGATGTGTAAGCGCTTGTCGAGGGTATACTTTGCCAATTCCTAAAGATGGCGGGAGTCCATGGCAATTCTCCCTGGCAGACGTCTAGGGCCATATGAAATTCTCTCGGCCATCGGTGCGGGTGGAATGGGCGAAGTGTACAAAGCCCGCGATACGCGCCTGGATCGCACTGTCGCCATCAAAGTCCTTCCCGCTCACCTCGCCGACCGCGCCGATTTGCGCGAGCGCTTCGAGCGCGAAGCGAAAACGATTGCCAGCCTGAATCATCCCCACATTTGCACCCTCTATGACACCGGCCATCAAGACGATATCGATTTCCTGGTGATGGAATATCTCGAAGGCGAAACGCTTGCGCAGCGCCTCGCGAAAGGCGCGCTGCCGATCCAGCAGGTTTTGCAGTACGCCATCGAAATTTCCGACGCGCTCGATAAGGCCCACCGCAAAGGCGTGACCCATCGCGATCTGAAGCCCGGCAACATCATGCTCACCAAGTCGGGGACGAAACTACTCGACTTCGGCTTGGCCAAGCTGAAGCAGGAAGCCGCGCCCGCTAGCGCCCAGCTTACGGAACTCCCAACGGCGAAGGATCCGCTGACCGCGCAGGGCACCCTCTTAGGCACGTTGCAGTACATGGCCCCGGAACAGGTGGAAGGCAAGGAAGTCGATGCGCGCACGGACATTTTTGCCTTCGGCGTGGTCGCATACGAAATGGCTACTGGCAAGAAATGTTTTGAAGGCAAGAGCCAGGCCAGCCTGATTGCGAAAATTCTGGAGATCGACCCCCTGCCCATCTCTTCCCTCCAGCCGATGACGCCACCGGCGCTCGATCGCGTAATGAAGAAATGTCTCTCCAAGGAGCCGGACAGCAGATGGCAGACCGCAAAGGATCTCTGCGACGAGTGGAGGTGGATCGAGGAAGGTGGTTCCCTTGTTGCGTCCGCACCGTCAGCGCCGGGACGCGTATGCCGGCTTTCCGTAACGCTGCCGCCAGGCCAAGAATTGGCAGGTCTAATCAACGGTCCCGCTGTAGCCATCTCTCCAGACGGCACACATCTCGCGTATGTCGCCCGACAGGGAGGCATCCAGCAGCTTTATCTGCGGGCGATGGATAGCCTGGAGGCCAGACCCATCCCTGGAACGTTTGGAGCATTCAACCCCTTTTTTTCGCCCGACGACCAATGGCTCGCGTTTTTCGCGGGTGGCAAGCTAAAGAAAGTCCATGTGACCGGCGGCGCGGCGCTCAACCTTGGTGACGTCACCTTCCCTTACGGGGCCAGTTGGGGCGGCCACGGTAAGATCGCCTTCGCACCCAACGCAGGTGGGGGCCTCTTTCAAGTCTCGGACGCGGGAGGCGCCGCTCATCCGCTGACCCGCGTCGGGAAAGGGGAATCTAACCACGGCTGGCCGGAGTTCTTGCCCGGCGGCAACGCGGTTCTCTTTGGGGCAGGTACGACCGCCAATAATTGGACCAACGCCCAGATTGCAGTCCAATCGCTCGGGACGGGCGAACGGCGGAACCTGTTTCAAGGGGCGACGCAGCCCCGCTTTTCGCCTACGGGGCACCTAGTCTATGCGCAGGGAGGGAACCTGATGGCAGTGCCGCTCGATCTCGAGCGGCTAATCGGTATGGGAGCGGCTGTCCCCGTGGTGGAGGGCGTCTTGCAAAACACTTTCAGCGGAGCCGCCCAGTACAGTATTTCAGCCATAGGATCGCTAGTCTACGTTTCGGGGAGCATTCAATTGGCAGCGCAGTCCAGGCTGTTGTGGGTCAGCCGCAATGGGGTAGAGCAGCCCTTGTCCGCCCCCGTGCGCTCCTACATGATCCCGCGGCTTTCGCCCGACGGCCTGCGAATCGCGGTAGGGATCTTCGAACAGGAGTCTCAAACCTGGATCTACGATCTTTCCAGGGAGACGTTGACGAGATTTACGTTTGCAGGGAGTGCGAACATTAACCCGGTTTGGATACCGGATGGCAAGCGCATAGCATTTCAGTCAAATAAAGAAGGGCCGTTCAACCTTTTCTGGCAACTGGCAGACGGCAGTGGCGGCCTTGAGCGGTTGACAACCAGCAAGTACCTCCATGGTGCGCATTCCTGGTCTCCGGATGGACAACTGCTGGCCTTTGTTGAAGTCAATCCCGCCACGGGAGTAGACATCTGGGTCCTACGATTGGGCGACCGGAAACCCCAGCCGTTTCTCCGAACACGGTTCAACGAAGCAGCGCCCCGCTTTTCTCCAGACGGGAACTGGCTGGCATACATGTCGGATGAGTCGGGCCGCTATGAGATTTACGTGCAGCCGTATCCAGGTCCCGGCGGCAAGTGGCAAATCTCGACCGAAGGCGGCTCGGAGCCGGTGTGGAACCGGAACGGGGGCGAGTTGTTCTACCGCAGTGGGGACAAGATGTTGGCTGTAGACATTGCCACTCAGCCTGGTTTCGCCGCGGGCACGCCCCGGATGCTATTCGAGGGGCGGTACCAGACGGCTCCGTTCCCAATCGCCAACTACGATGTCTCGCCTGACGGCGAGCGATTCTTGATGCTCAAAACTGCAGAGCAGGCGGAAGCAGCCCCGACGCAAATCAACGTCGTGTTGAACTGGTTTGAAGAACTGAAACAGAAAGTTCCTGTGGGGAAAAAGTAATGGCGCTCGTAGCGGGAACGAAACTCGGGCCGTACGAAATTCTCTCCGCCATCGGTGCGGGTGGAATGGGCGAAGTGTACAAAGCCCGCGATACACGCCTCGATCGCATCGTCGCCATCAAGGTCCTTCCTACTCATCTCGCAGACCGCGCGGAATTGCGCGAGCGGTTCGAGCGCGAAGCAAAAACCATCGGTGGCCTGAATCATCCGCACATCTGCGTCCTCCACGACATTGGACATCAGGACGGAACTGATTTCCTGGTGATGGAATATCTCGAAGGCGAGACGCTGGCGCAGAGGCTGCTGAAAGGTCCGCTGCCACTGGAGCAAGTGCTGCAGTACGCCATCGAGATTTCCGACGCACTCGACAAGGCTCATCGCAAAGGTGTGACGCATCGCGACCTGAAGCCCAGCAATATCATGATCACCAAGACAGGCACGAAGCTGCTGGACTTTGGTTTGGCGAAACTGAAGCAGGAAGCAACTCCGGCGAACGTGTCGCTTTCAGACCTTCCCACGGCGGTCGACCCGCTCACAGCGCAAGGGACCATCGTGGGCACGTTGCAATACATGGCCCCGGAGCAGTTGGAAGGCAAGGAGGTGGATGCACGCACGGACATCTTTGCCTTTGGCGCCGTTGTTTACGAAATGGCGACGGGCAAGAGGGCCTTCGAGGGCAAGAGCCAAGCGAGTTTGATTGCGGCGATCTTGGAGAAAGAACCTCCGGCTATGTCGACGCTTCAGCCGATGACGCCACCGGTGCTCGACCGCGTAGTGAAAAGATGTCTTGCGAAAGACGCGGATGATCGATGGCAGACGGCGCGCGATCTGGAAGGGGAATTGAAGTGGATTTCTGAGGCAGGCTCGCAGCTCACGCCAACACCGGCTACCGTGGCGAGAGGCATCCGTTCACTTGATCGTCGGTCGCTAATTCTGAGCGTGGGCATTTTTCTCTTGGGTGTGGCGATTACGAGCATAGCCGTCTGGAATCTGAAACCTTCGCCGCTTCAGCCCATCACCCGCACGGTAATAAATCTGCCGCCGGGGCAACAGTTGGCGGGTATGGAAAGTGGCCCGGTCGTGGCCCTCTCTCCTGATGGCACTCATCTCGCGTATGTTGCCCGCCAGGGTGGTACACCGCAGCTTTATCTGCGGGCGATGGATAACCTGGAGGCTAGGTCCATACCCGATACGGAAGGGGCCTTCAACCCTTTCTTCTCTCCCGACGGCCAGTGGGTGGGGTTTTTCGCTGGCCAAAGACTCAAGAAGGTTTCGATTAACGGGGGAGCGGCATTGACTCTTGGCGACGCTGGTGCAACCCCAACCGGGGCCAGTTGGGGCAGCCGGGACATGATCGCTCTGGCAACCACAGCAGGCGGGGTTCTCCAGCAAGTTCCGGACGCGGGAGGCAAGCCGCACGCGTTGACTCATTTCGAGAAAGGTGAGAATACCCACCGCTGGCCGGAGTTCTTGCCCGGAGGCACAGCACTGCTCTTTACCGCCGGAATGGCTGGCCCCAGTATGACAAATGAGCAGGTTGCCGTTCAGTTGATCGGGACAGGCGAACGACGGAATCTGGTCCAAGGGGGAATGTACCCCCACTACGCGCCCTCCGGGCACCTCGTGTATGCGCAAGGGGGGAACTTGATGGCCGTGCCGTTCGATTCGCAGCGGCTGGCGGTGACGGGTGCGGCCGTTCCCGTGGTGGAGGGCGTCCTGCAATCGTCAGTCAGTGGAGCCACCCAATTCAGTTTCTCCACTACGGGATCTCTGGTCTATGTTTCCGGGGGCCTTCAGTCGGCAATCCGATCTAGGCTGGTGTGGGTAAGTCGTAATGGGGCAGAGCAGCCCTTGGCCACCTCGGTGCATGCCTATGTGTTCCCGCGGCTTTCCCCCGACGGCCGGCGGGTAGCCGTCTCCATCCAGGAACAAGAAATGCAGATCTGGCTCTATGATCTCTCCCGGGAGACGCTTACACGGTTTACGTTTGATGGGAATACGAACCTTAACCCGGTTTGGACGCCGGATGGCAAGCGGGTAGCGTTTACATCAAACAAGGAAGGACCGCTGAACGCTTTCTGGCAACTGGCCGACGGCAGTAGCGGCCTGGAGCGGTTGACCACTAGTGAGTCCACCCAGGTTCCGATGTCCTGGTCCCCGGATGGGAAATTGCTGGCCTTCATTGAACTCGATCCCACCACAGGATTTGACGTCTGGACGCTGCAGATGAGCGACTCTTCGGCGGGCTCAGGGCAGGTCCGCAAGGCGCAGCCTTTCCTTCGGACGTCGTTCAACGAAAGCGCGCCGCGGTTTTCCCCCGACGGGCGATGGATGGCCTATGTCTCGAATGAATCCGGCCACTACGAGGTTTACGTGCAGCCTTATCCGGGCCCCGGCGGGAAGTGGGAAATCTCGACGGAAGGCGGTACCGAGCCTGTGTGGAATCCGAACGGGAAGGAGCTGTTCTACCGCAGCGGAGACAAGATGATGTCCGTGGACATTGCTACTCAACCTGGTTTCGCTGCGGGCAAGCCCAGGATGCTCTTTGAGGGACAATACGTGCCGACCCCGCTCACGGCCCCTTACTATGACGTGTCGCCCGACGGCCAGCGCTTCCTTATGCTCAAGCCCGCCGAGCAGGAGCAGGCGCCGACGCAAATCAATGTCGTGCTGAACTGGTTTGAAGAGTTGAAGCAAAAAGTTCCTCCGGGGAAAAAGTGATGGCGCTCACGGCGGGCACAAGACTCGGCTCGTATGAAGTCGTCGCGCAGATTGGCGCGGGCGGCATGGGCGAGGTGTATCGCGCGCACGACACCAAGCTTGCCCGCGACGTGGCCATCAAAGTCCTTCCCGCGAACTTCGTCAACGATCCCGAACGCCTCTCCCGCTTCCAGCGCGAAGCGCGCATGCTGGCCGCGCTGAACCACCCCAACATTGCCACTATCTACGGTTTGGAGCAGTCCGGCGAATTGGCGTGTCTCGTGATGGAACTCGTTCCCGGCGAGACGCTGGCCGAGCGCGTGAAGTCTGGCCCGCTGCCCGTCGAAGTAGCGCTGAAGATCGCCATACAGATTGCCGAGGCGCTGGAAGCCGCGCACGAGAAACAAATCATTCACCGCGATTTGAAGCCCGCCAACGTGAAGGTGACGCCGGAAGGCAAAGTAAAAGTGTTGGACTTCGGTTTGGCAAAGGCGTTCGATGGCGACAGCGCGACCGAAGACATGTCGAATTCGCCGACGCTGAGCCGCGCCGCCACAATGCAGGGAGTGATCCTGGGCACTGCGGCGTACATGAGTCCCGAGCAGGCACACGGAAAAGCAGTCGACAAGCGCACCGACATCTGGGCGTTTGGATGTGTGCTGTACGAGCTACTCACCGGGAAGCAATCCTTTCACGGGGAGTCCACAGCAGAGATTCTCGCTGCGGTCTTGAAAGAGGAACCGGACTGGCAGGCCATACCAGCTTCAACTCCTGTGAAGATTCGCGAGTTGCTTGGGCGATGTTTTCAAAAAAATCTGCGCCAGCGCCTGCATGACGCCGCCGACGCCCGAATCGAAATCGAGGAGGCGCTGGCGGCTCCCGCGACGGCGGAATCGGCACCGCCATTGAAAGGCATCCGCTTACTCGGTCGACGCGAGTTGATCGTTGGCCTTGGCGCTCTACTAATCGTCGCGGCGATCGTGGGCTTGGCCACTTGGAATCTGAAGCCCACGCCCCCTTCTCCCCCGCAGGCTGTTACTCGCACCGTAATCAATCTGCCGCCGGGCCGTGTATTGGCGGGTTTCGAGAGTGGGCCTGCCGTCGCTATCTCTCCCGACGGCACGCGACTCGTGTATGCCGCTACCCAGGGAGGAATTCAGCGGCTTTATTTGCGGGCGATGGATAGCCTCATGGAGGCACAGCCCATTCCAGACACGGAAGGAGCCTCTTCTCCTTTTTTCTCTCCCGATAGCCAGTGGCTGGGATTTCTCACTGCCGGAGGTCTGAAGAAGATTTCGGCGGGTGGAGGGCCGGCGGCGACGATCACCGTTGCTGCGAACGCTGGGGCGACTTGGGGTAGCCACGGAGTGATTGCCTTCCCGCCCGGAAACGGCTTACCTCTCCAGCAAGTGCCAGACGCAGGAGGTGCTCCACAGCCGCTCACTCGTCTTGAGAAAGGCGACGGCTCCCACCGCTGGCCGGAGCTCCTGCCCGGCGGCAGGGCAGTGCTCTTTGCCGCCGCAACGAGTTCTGCGAATTGGACTAACGTTCAAATTGCCGTCCAGACTGTCGGGGCGGGCGAGCGGCGGATTCTTATCCAGGGGGGCACACAACCTCGCTACACGCCCTCCGGGCACCTGGTTTATGCACAAGGGGGAAGCCTCATGGCCGCGACGTTTGATCCCGAGCGACTGCAGATCACGGGTCTCTCGGTGCCCGTCGTGAATGGCGTAGTGCAATCGATATCCAGCGGAGCCGCCCAATACAGCATCTCCACTACGGGATCACTAGTTTACGTTCCGGGAGGCGTCCAAGGGGCTGAACGAAAGCTTGTGTGGGTCGATCGTAATGGAGCGGAGCAACCCTTTACCGCTCCGATCCGCGCCTACGAGTCTCCGCGATTCTCGCCAGATGGTCAACGCATTGCAGTGGTCACTGATGGGCAAATCTGGCTATACGATCTCTCCCGAGAGACGTTGACTCGGTTTACATTCGATGGGAACACAAACAGCCGGCCTGTTTGGACGCCAGACGGCAAGCGTATCGCGTTCTATTCGACCAAGGACGGGCCATTGAATTTATACTGGCAATTGGCCGACGGCAGCGGCGGTCTGGAAAAGCTGGCGACCAGTGATTTCATCAACGTTCCGGATTCCTTTTCCCCCGATGGACAATTGCTGGCCTTCCATGAAGCCAATCCCAAGTCGGGAGAGGACATCATTGTGTTGCGCCTCACCGACCGCAAGGTACAGCCTTTTCTTCGAACGCCCTTCAACGAGGCAGACCCGAGGTTTTCCCCCGACGGGCGCTGGATTGCGTACATGTCCGACGAGTCGGGCCGTTCTGAGATTTACGTCCAGCCCTATCCAGGTCCCGGGGGAAAATGGCAGATCTCGACAGACGGCGGCACGGAGCCAGTGTGGAACCGCAACGGGCGCGAACTGTTCTATCGCAATGGAAACAGGATGATGGCCGTAGAGATTACGACCCAGCCGAATTTTGCGTTGGGCAATCCGCGGGTTCTTTTCGAAGGACCGTACGTGCTCGCCACGGTTCCGATCTCAAACTATGACGTATCGCCGGACGGGCGGCGATTCCTGATGGTTAAGCCTACCGAGCAGGCACAGGCGGCGCCAACACAAATCAACGTCGTGCTCAACTGGTTTGAAGAACTGAAGCGGCGCGTGCCGGCCGGGACGAAATGAATCTCCAGTAATACAGACTTCAGTGTGTGTAGTTTTGCTCGTCGAGATGATTCACTAAAGCCTGATGGAAAAGCCTCAGACTGAAGAGGCTGCGGAAAAAAGTATTTTATTGTCATCCCCAGCGGAGCGAGGGATCTGCTTTTTCGCTAATCCAAAGAAAAAAGCAGATTCCTCGGGCAAACCGCGCCCTCGGAATGACACTTTTGGAATTTTTCCGCAACCTGTGAAGTCTGCGCTACTAAAACCGCGGACGAATCCCGTTGAACGCGCCGCTCGATTGCTTTATCGTGTTTGCTCCAAATTCGCGGATGAATGGACTGCCGCCAGGGACGCCGGCGAGAACGATTCCGCGGAACAGCGCGACGGAGCCCAACTTGAAAAAGAAAATTCGTGCGGTGCAATACGGCGTCGGCCCCATCGGCGCGGCCATCGTGCGGCTGATGCGGGAAAAAGGTTCGATCGAAATTATCGGGGCGATCGATTCCGATCCGGCCAAAGCGGGGCGCGACCTTGGCGATATCGTGGAAGGAGCCGATGCGCCCTGGGGCGTGCCGGTCACAGAGGATGCCGCGGCCATGCTCGGCGAATCTCCGGATGTGGTGATCCACTCGACTTCTTCCTACCTGCCGAGCGTGATGGATCAACTGCTGGCTTGCCTGGCCGCGGAAGCGTGCGTGGTCTCGACGTGCGAAGAGCTGGCCTATCCCTTTCGCAAATATCCGGAGCTGGCGGCGCAGCTCGATGCCGAGGCCAAGACTTGGGGGGTCGCGCTCGTCGGCACGGGCATCAATCCCGGCTATGTGATGGATAAGCTATTGATCACGCTCAGCGCCGCCTCGCAGACCATCGAATCCGCGCGCGCCGTGCGCATCGTGGATGCGTCCAAGCGCCGCCTGCCGCTGCAGAAAAAAGTGGGCGCGGGAATGAGCGTCGAGGAATTCCGCGCGCAAGTCGCGGCGGGAGCGATCAAGCATCACGGCCTGCCGGAATCGGTGGCCATGGTTTCGGATGCGCTGGGCCTTGCCGTGGACGATATTTCGGAAACGATCGAGCCGGTCGTCGCGCGTGAACGCGTGAAGACTTCGTTCCTGGAAGTCGCGGCGGGCCAGGTCGCCGGCGTGCACCAGATCGCGCGCGGATTCGCCGGCAGCAAGGAAAAAATCTACATGGAATTGCAAATGTTCGTCGGCGCTAGCGACCCCGGCGACACTGTCGAAATCGCCGGCAATCCCAACCTGACGCTCACCATCCCCGGCGGCACGCACGGCGACATCGCCACCGCCTCGGTCGTCGTGAATTGCATTCCCTCAATCCTGGACGCTTCCGCGGGCCTGCGCACTTCGCGCGATCTCCCCATGTGTTTCCTCCCGCCCGCCGCGAAACCATAGACCGCTAGTTGTGACTTAGTTTTTCTTCCAAAAAGTAGCGAGGGCGGAGAAATCCACGTCTTCGGTCACGGCGCCCTTCACGGCGCTCATCACTTCGCGCGCGGCAGCGGCAGCGGGCAGCGGCACTCCTAACTGATTGCCAAGATCGAGCGCCAAGCCGACGTCCTTGTGCATCAGGCGCAAAGGAAAACTGGGCTTGTATTCGCCTTTCAGCATGTTCGCCCCTTTCAGGTCGAGCACGCCCGAGCGGCCCATGCTGGATTGCATCACTTCGAAAAGGCTCTGTCCCGGCACGCCCGCGCGCGTGACGAGCGCCAGTGCCTCGGCAAACGCCTCGACTTGCAAGTTCAGCAACAGATTCATCGCTAGCTTCACTGTTTGCCCCGCGCCGACCGGCCCGAGGTGAAACCAGCGCTTGCCCATCGCGCCCAGCACCGGCTCGACGCGCTTCAGCGTGCTCGCTTCTCCGCCCACCATGAAGACCAACTCGCCTTTTTCCGCGCCCCAGGTCCCGCCAGTCACCGGAGCTTCCAGAAATTCCGACCCCTGCGCTGCCGATGCTAGGGCCGCGCGTTTTTCCAATGCCGGACTGACGGTGCTCGATTCGATGATCACGCTGCCGCGCTTCAGACCCGCAAACACGCCGGTGTCCCCCCACAGCACCGATTCGAGCGCCGGAGGATCGCTGACAATTGTGATTACCACTTCGGAAGCCGCGGCGAGCTCCCGCGGCGTCGCCGCTCGCTTGGCGCCCTGCGCCACCAGGTCATCTCCGCGCGAAGAGGTGCGG
>Ga0210409_10001398_pt1 | contig 31925 bp, 23 predicted proteins | sample IncBWH17MmetaG_FD_161649 | JGI IMG/M metagenome (GOLD analysis project Ga0210409, IMG submission 161649) | Forest soil microbial communities from Barre Woods Harvard Forest LTER site, Petersham, Massachusetts, United States - Inc-BW-H-17-M | ecosystem: Environmental > Terrestrial > Soil >...
TGCCTACTATTTGTCCGCGGTTATTGATGGCGGCGGCCTGCCCGTTATTTCCGCCCAGCGTCGGGAGAGCCATTATGTGACCGTGCCGCCAAAGAAACCCACGACAGGTTTTCTTTGTGCCAAAGGCGCACATGTCTTCACCGTTCGGATCCAGAACAGATGTTTCGGCCATGCCGACAGCTTCCCCGCGATCGTTGATCCCGCCATAGTTGGTCCAGCTATTGTCTCCTCCAAGCGTGCCGAGGTCGATGTTGAGTCCGTAGATGCTTATCACCGCGCGACCACTTGCAACGGTCGTGGAGGTCGACAAGATGGGCGGGTTTCCAAACCCATCCATGTTCTCTGCCCAGCCCTGATTATTGAGTCCCATGACCATGTTGAAGTTGTCCGTGCTCTTGTTAACGCCCAAATCGAAAATCTTATAGCTCTGTTGAGCGAACACATTGCTGAAGCTACCCAGAACAATCGTCGTCACGCACAGCGTCCGGAAATTCCCCAACTGTCTAAGCATGTTCGTATCTCCTCTTTTTCCTCAGTTCAAAGTCGGAGTGCCGAGATGACAGGCGATTTACGTCAGGTACCACTCAGCGCTCTGACACTTAGTGTGCAATTGACAGCAGAAGTGGCTCACAACCTGACAATTCCTTGTTGAGCGACAACTGAAGGAAGCATGCGGTTCCCCCTCCTAACATACCGACCAGTTTGTACGTTGATCAGTTGAAAGTCAATAGGAATTCATCCGCATGATTTTTGGCTTTTGACGTTCTCGAATTTCGCGATCTCTCCCCCCGATTGTAGGAAAACTTGGAGAAACAGCCGGAAAGAGTTCCCCAAGGCCCGCCGCCGTCATCGGGTTTTCCGGCGCTCAGAACATCTTGCCTCGACAAATTGAGTCGCAGGTTGGATACTGATTGGTATGTTGCCGAGTACAATCGATCTGCTGGTGGGTAGAAACAGGCCGAGGCGCAGCGGGCCTACACCGCGCGATCCGGAGCGCACCCGGGAACGCTTGCTGCAGGCGGCATTCCGCGAGGTGTACAGATCAGGCTTCCAGAGCGCCGGGCTGGATGCCATCCTGGCCGCAGCCGGGGTCACGAAGGGGGCGTTGTACCACCACTTCGGCAGCAAAGAAGCCTTGGGATACGCGATCGTCGAAGAGATCATCGCCCCCGACAATCGCGGCCAGTGGTTGCGTCCTCTTGAGAACTGCAAGGACCCTATCGACGCTTTGATCGGCACCGTTCAAGAGCTATCAGTTCAGCCCGAGGCTGTGCGCGGTGGCTGTCCTTTGATCAATCTTGCGCAGGAAATGTCTCCTCTTGACGCGGGATTCCGCCAACGGCTTGCAACAATAATCCGTGACTGGCAGGACGGCGTTGCCGCTGCTTTGCAGGATGGTCAGAAGCATGGAAAGGTGCGCCGCGACCTGGAACCCGCCCAGGCGGCCGGATTGTTGATTGCCATGGTCGAAGGTTACGGCATGCTTGCCAAGAATGCCCAGGATGCGAAAGTGATGGAAGACGGGATCAGAAACATCGTGGAGTGGCTGCGGTCTTTGCGTCCGCCGGGCAATCGCAAGCGGGGTTGAACGGATGGTGTAAAGATGAGCCGATATTGTCGCATAGCAATCGATTTGTTACTCACTAGGGCGCAGCCCGGCACGTGGAAGCACAGGACGCCAAGTGCGGTGATCTTCTAAACACTCAGGACGGCCCCGGAGGCCACTAACCCATGAACCTGGAACAGGAGAATGGACATGACAAGAATCGGAGTATCACGGCGGAAAGCGCTCGAAGCGGGAGCTTGCGCACTGGCTGGAGCGGCGGGACTCTTGGTGACGGCAAGCGCGCCCGCAGGAGCGGAGTCGAGCACCGCAACCGAAGAAATCATCCGGAAGTGGTATAAGGCGTGGGTAGAAAAGGACGAGGGTCAATTCGAGGCCCTGATGACCGACAACTTTACCTTCACTAGCGCGGCCGGCGACGACCACATCAGTAGGAGCACTTTCAAAACGCAATGCTGGGATACACAGGCTAAGCTTATCGAGCGATCCGATTTGGAGCGAGTGATCGCAAGTGGCAACGAGGCGTTTGTGAAGTATCTTTGCCACACGACGAACGGCAAATCATTCCGGAACGTGGAATATCTCCGGTTCAGAGATGGGAAGGTGGAGGCCCTTGAGTGCTATTTCGGTGGGGCCGGCTATCCGTCGGCAGCAAGCAAGGGGATGTGACGCGGGTATTAGCCAGCCCTTCCAATGACCGCCAATCTTGAAATTACTCTTTGATTGACAGTCCAGCAGGATTTCTCCCGAAAAGTCGGCTTATCGGTAGCGATTCCGCTCATTCCCGCAAAACGGGGTTCTAGGTAAGTTCGCAGTAGCGAAACTACACTTTCCGAATGAAGTGTTCTTGGAAAAGCTCTTGCGCCTTCTGGGCTCCCGACTCCGTCATTCTCACGGACTTTGCTGCGTTCTGAGGATCGGAAATGTACCCTCTCTTGTAAAGGCGATCCATAGCGTTCCAGTCATGCCCTTTCCAGGCTCGTATACCCATACCTTCCTTGAAAGTTGTCAGGTGTAGGAGCGCGAGAACCATTTCGTCAACCTTGTCTTCGTCATATTCCATACAGACCTCGCTTTGATTGCAGTATCGCGATCTCAGCATTATGCCAGTGGAACAAACTTCAGCCCAAGTCACATAAGGACTACCGAAGGTATCAGTAGCCGATGGGGATGACGAACATTCCGAAAACCTGACTTTCCGGGAAGTGCGTATCGGTGCGGAGACCTCGGGTGGATCGATAAGCGAAAGGGCGTCTAGGCTAGACCGTACACCGGCGATTTCGGCTATCAAACCGATCCGTTAGTCCTGAATCCCATCTGGTCCGTGCTACCTTCAGTTCGAAAGGTGTAGATTGTATGGCGAATTTCGAGGTCTTGGCCGAGGGGATCTTAATAGGGCATTCCGAACTAGAGCATGGCGATGCCCCGATGGGAGTCGCTGAAGGTCGGTTTCTTCCACTCCCGGCTTATAGAAAACTTCAACCAATGTTAGTGGCAATGCGAGACAGCACACAAGCGCACCTTACTCTGGCGGTACGGACAGCAAAGCATCGAGAGCTTCCGGCTCAAGGCGGAGTTCGAATTCGCGACTACTCTGCGGAGTTAGGAGATGAAGAGATATGGGTCGAGGTGAACGGCATCGGCTATCCGTTGTATGAAGAGCTTTTCCCCCAACACGTAGAAAGTTATCGCTTGCGATTCCTCAAAGTTCCTTGAAACGAGGTTTCCGGAAACTTCAACCCGAACTTGCCGAAAACCCGACTTTGCGGACACTACCGGGTTACTTCCGGTTTGCCGGTAAACCGCTCAGAACTTGCTTTCAGGACTCCGCGAGTGCGTTGGCGATTATCGCAAACCGCTCGAATACCCCACGGAATGACAGCGTCACTCCTGCCGCGCGGTCCTCGTGCGTTGCGGCGATGCAAACGCAATGTATCCTCGGAAGTCCGTTAGTATTTCCCGCAGACCATCATCTCTGATTTTCAGCCATGATCGCTTTTCGGCCATAATAGCTGATCAGATAGAACGCAACTCCGAAAGAGATGGTGTCCTTGAAGAGAAACAGGCCGAGATTGTTCATGTAATGGATGCCGTGAACCACGATGGTGTCATCCGGAGTCGTGATCAACATGCTGCTTGTGGTGAAGAACATGCCGACTAGAATGATCCCGCCCAGAATGCCTGCTTTAGGTTTAAAGTAGCCGATGATCAGTAGGATTGCTGCTGTCCATTCAGTGGCCCCGATCATATCCCCCAGAATATATGGTCCAAAGACCTTGAATTGCCAACTGGTAAGTGGGCTGTTACTGACGAGCGGGATTATGCCCTCTGCTCCGGGTGCTGTCATTTTGAACTTGCCTGCCCACAGCAACATCACGATCATTCCAATGCTGCAAACAAGGAAAGGGATATTTCGATCAGCAACAAACGCTGCAATCTTCGTTAGAACACTCTTCGCCTGCAGTTTGTTACCTGTGTTCGCTTGAGATCCGCGTACACCATCACCCGACGCCTCAGTGGATGTAGTTTCAGTCATAAAAGGACTCCTTCATGCGATGATCCATCGTTGTCAAATATTGAAGGCCGATTTGAAACACTGTCAATGCCTTGGCGGTGACGATCCGACGAGAGTACCGACTCAAAATTGTTAATGTTGAACTTCGCCATCCCATCGGCGTTGACGGAGGCGTTCGCGCACCGGTCAACTCGAAGTTGGGGCGCGAGTTTGAGAACTGGACGACGGCGGTAAAGACGGTATGCGGACGCCTCAACGATGCCGACGCGAATTCGATAAACGGGCCGCAAATGGGAATCCCGCCTGATCGAGCCTCCAAGTTGCCGGTTGGCCGGCAAACCGGAAACAATCCCAACGCTGGCGGCTTGTCACTTTGGAGTGCACGAAAAACGGGGTTATCGGCAACTTCGGGTCCAAGTTGCCGCAAAGCCGACTTTCAAGGCAATACGGAGGAGAGTGCCGGTGATTACCCAATCGCTGCGCTGCTCGGTGTAAGACTTGGTTCGAACCCGGGTACAGGCGGCTGGCCACGAGGAACGCAATCCGTCCACGCCCAGCGCTAGGGAAGCTTTGTATCCGCGGCGCACTCGGCGGGCTTGTAGATGGTGGCGGTCGGGCCGGAGGTGAGCCACCAGTTTTGCCAGCGACTGTGCCAGCTTGGGATCGAAGTGCCGCCGGAGTCCGTCTGCACAAGAAGAGATTGTCAAGGCAATCAGTTCCTTTGCTTTATATGGATTCCCCGAGTCCCACGCGGCCAGCTTCGCGCTGATCGCGTATGCCAGTGCGTGGCTAAAGTTCCATTATCTTGCCGCCTTTACCGCCGCAATACTCAACAACCAGCCAATGGGGTTCTACTCGCCGGCTGTACTTGTGAAAGATGCTCAGCGTCATGGACTGCGGGTCAAACCGGTTGATGTCCTCCGCTCCAGCTGGCTTTGCACACTGGAGAAAGAGGCGAACGGAACGTTCTCGCTTCGCCTTGGGTTGCGCTACGTGAGAGGTTTGCGGCTGGGAAGTGCGGCAGAACTCGAAGCAGCGCGTGAAATGCGACCGGCCCGCATTTTTCAGGTGTCTTTGCTCGTCGTCGGTGCGGGCCGAGCGGAAGAAGGTCTGCGAGCGGATTGGCAGGACAGTTCGCCACAGTGAAAAGCGAGATCGGTTTTCATTACCTCCGGATGCACGAACTGTTGAAGGATGAAAATGGGCGTCTATACCGAGGACAAGCAGGGCACCCCGGAGTTCAACTTCCGGTAAATCGACTCACTTTACGACGTTCTGCTGAAGATACACATCCGCCCCTTGCCGAGATCACGTTCATGCCTAGCAAACTGGCCGCCGGCACCCTACCATCTTCTGGTCGAAGGGGAACACCTCGCTCTCGAAGACGATGCCAGGTGGGTGATGCTATGCGCCATCAAATGCCGGGACTAAACACCTAGTTCACCTGCGGTCGTAGAAGCGACCCTAAACGATTTAGCTTGACATTTGCGACTTCTTTAGTGTAGACCCTCTAGCGTCAAGCTGAATCGATTTAGGTCATTAGATCGACGGGCGAATGTCATCGACAAAGGGGCGACGGAAGATAGCTATCCAAAGTTAAAAAAAGAACTGGCCCCAATGAAGTTTCTTGGGAGGCAGTATGCAATCAGAACGAATCCAACAGCATTCTTTACAGCCGTGGCGTCATGCGCGGTTTATCGTGGCGCTGCTCGTAGCGTCGTTTCTGGTATTGCTGCCCTTGGCGTATGGCCAGATGTCAGCAATCATCAATGGCACCGTTCTTGACGGAGCTGGTGCCGTGATTCCAGGCGCAACCGTCACAGTTACCAATGAGGCAACGGGCGAGAATCGCGATACAGTCACCAATGGCGAGGGCTTCTTCGTATTTCCGGCGTTGCTGACGGGAAATTACTCTCTGAAGATCGAAGCCAAGGGCTTCAAAAGCTTTCTGCAACAAGGCATTCCGCTAAGCGCTGGCGATGTTCGTAAAATCCCTAATCTCGTGCTGACGATCGGGCAAACGAGCGAGACGGTTACGGTTGAGGCGGGGAGTGCGCAGATCATACCTGTGGATGGCGGGCAACGGGCAGCAATCCTTGACTCCAAGGATATTGAGACCCTGGCGCTGGGGAGCCGTGACCTGTCGCAGTTGCTGAAGATACTTCCCGGAGTCACTACCGCGCCGAACGGCTTAAGCAACGGTCCGATGTTTAACTTTACGCAAGTCAGCGTCGCCCAGAGTGCGGTTGGCAATGGACTCAACGCGAACGGCGTCCCAAATCGCGGCGGCACAAGCCAGCTTCTTGACGGTGTGGATATCGACGATCCCGGTTGCAATTGCGGCTCCATCGCCACCGTGAACCCTGACATGACGCAGGAAGTCAGCGTGCAGACGTCGAACTTCGGCGCGGACGCTCCGTACGGCCCCGTCGTCATCAACACGACCAGTAAATCCGGCGGAGAAAAGTACCACGGCCAAGCCTATTTATATGCCAGAAATGACGTTCTCAACGCGAATGACTGGCAAAGTAATCACACCACTCCGGTCACGCCGAAAGGTGGCGCTTCCTACTACTATCCCGGCGGTAATTTTGGCGGCCCTGTACCGTTCACTCATACGAAGGTGCGCTTTTGGGGCGCCTACGAGAGGCTGCAACAGAACAACGGCAATACGAATGTGCTGACGTCCTTTATCCCCACGCCAGACATGATGTCCGGCAACTTTACCGCAACCTCGGCAAATAGCGCTTTCTGCCTGGGAGCGGCAAATATCAATGCGAAACAGACCAACGGCTGTAACGATCTGACTGGCACTGTGTTGCCTGACGGCACTGTGGTGGGGCAGGGAAGCCGCCCCGCCGGCATCATTCCTTCAGAATTTTTGGATCAGGGCGCGAAGGCGCTCGCCGGTTTCTGGCCGGCGGCAAATGCCGATCCGGCCACAACTCCCGGCAACTACAATTACCGCCAGGTCATTCCTGGCGTGCACAATGGCTGGATCTACCGCTTGCGCGGGGACTACAACCTGAATCAGAACAACAGCTTCTTTATCTCCTACCAGCAGGGATACGATCAGCAGCCTTCGCAGGGGAATGGCGCCCACATCTACTGGACGCCAGGGAACGCGATTCCGTACCCGGGCGGCGGTCTGCAGACCACATCGTATTCCAAGGCGCTAGCCGGCCACTTTGTTCATATCTTCAGCCCAACACTGACAAACGAGGCGATTGCCAGTTGGGGATACGGCAATATCCCCGTGGCTCCGCCAAACCTTTCAGCTGCGTACAAGTCCACGCTAGGATATCCCTATGGGACGGTCTTCAATAACGGCGCGAAGGTGATTCCTGCCTACAGCTCTCCGGGAAGCTTCTCATTCCCGGACTTCTCCCAGGCGGACATCTTTGAAGCTACGGGTAGTGTGTACACCGTTCGGAAAGAGATACCCTCCTTTGCGGACAACCTGACAAAGGTGTGGCGCACGCACACGATCAAAGCTGGCTTCTATGCGGCAAATACCGGGAATCTCCAGGGTGCGTTTGCAGTCTCGGGCGGGTTCAGCGGGACCTTCAACAGCTTCAACTTCAACGGAACGCTTAAGCCCAACATCCTTACCGGAGTGAGAGTCGGCTCGCCGAATAACCCTACTGCAAACTTCCTGATGGGGATCACCACAAACTTTACGCAGGACAGCAAGTCGCCGAACAACGATCTGGCCTTTCAGAACATTGCCTTCTATGGCGAAGACTCATGGAAAGCCACGAATCGCCTGACCCTGGAATACGGCGTTCGTTTGTCGCACATCGGACATTGGTATGACCGGCAAAAGAACGGCTTGGCTGTCTTCTACCCTGACAAGGTGTCGGCAGATTTTGCCGCAGGGAAAGTCAATCCTGGCGTGCGGTGGCATAGTATTGATCCATCCGTTCCGAACAGCGGACAGCCCGATCGTTTTGTTTACGCGGATCCGCGCTTTGGGATTGCGTACGATCTGTATGGAGCGGGGAAGACAGTCATTCGCGGCGGCTGGGGCATTTACCACTTCAGCGAGCAGACCAACTCCCCTACTGGCGCCCTAACGACTGCGCAGGCGGTGCGGACATTCGGCCAACCGGGCAACACTGGCGCGTTCTTCTCCCAGATTTCGCAATTGACACCGCCGTCGTCGTCGGGCGGGGTCTGCTGCAATGGCGCAATAAATGCGCTCGACCCTACCGATGACAGCATGCCGAAGACAACCGCCTGGAACCTGACCGTCTCACAACAGCTGCCATGGCAGACGCTGCTGGAAATGGCCTATGTGGGGAACGATAGTCAGAGTCTGGTGCTGGGCGGCGAGAGCATTTCAGGAAGCGGCTTCAATGATTTCGTAGATCAAAATAAGGTTCCCCTCGGGGCCTTCTTTCAGCCCGATCCAGTGACCGGACACACAGCTACAAATCCTGAAGACGTGACCACTGTTGGAAACAAGACCGCAGATTACCGGCCGTATGGGTATGCCTATGGCGACAACTTCATCAGAGTCAACAAAAGCGTCGGTTACTCCAATTATCACGGATTGCAGCTGAGCTGGGTGAAGCGTTCGCCGCATGCCAACCTCAATGTGAACTATACCTGGTCGAAAACCCTGGGCACAGGTTTGCAGGTCGATCCATTTTCGGTCAGGCCCAACTATGGAGTCGTGGCTATTGACCGGCCTTACGTCTTCAACTTTTCCGGATCCTATCTGTTTGACAATGTCCTGACGGGAAGCAATAAGTTCGTTCGGGGACTGACGAACGGCTGGACCGTCTCCAACATCACTTCATGGCAGGCAGGCGGAAACCTCCGGGCCCAATTCAACAACAACACCGGCAACTTCGCAATGAGCCTGCAGTACGCGACCATCAACGGAGCTCCGATTCAAGGCAACGCTACAAAGCCGGGGTACAATCCATTGCCCACAGGTGTTGGAACCGGACTCGGCCAGGCCACCTACTACGGCACGAATGCGGCCATCGTCATCACGCCGACGCTTACGTGCAATCCGAAATTCGCACTCGCGCATAATCAACTACTGAATTACAGCTGCTTTGCTCCGCCGGCAATTGGAGAATACGGCGGCCAGAGTTTCCCCTATCTTAGCGGGCCTTCATTGCTCATCAGCGATCTGGCTGCTTATAAAACCTTCCACATAACGGAAAGCCACACTGTCCAGTTCCGTGCTTCCGCATTCAACTGGCTGAACCACCCTCTGCCCCAGTTCAGCGGGAACAGCCAGGTGACTTTGCACTACAATGCCGACTATACAACCAAGGCCTTTACTCCCAATGTAACCGCCTACCCAAATTCGAACCCGAACAACTTCGGTGTTCTGAACCAAAAATCCGGGACTCCTACGCAGCGCGTTCTGGAACTGGCGCTGAAATACCAGTTCTAGACATAGGATCTGCTTCTTTGCAAGAGGCCGCGCAGCTTCTACAGTGTGCGGCCTTTCCCAAATACTTCCACGCACAGGGAGTAATGATGACCGTCATCTCTGAGAAGCCAGCGACGAAAGATTTCAGCGAATTCTTCACGACGCCTTTGGCTCCGTTCAGAATGACAGATATTTTCGCGACTCCACTGTGAAAGTGCTGTAAGTTCCCGATGAATCCTTTCCTTGTGCGAAGGCTGGCTGGTTCTGGCAAAGAGGCTCTTCTCGCGGCCCTTTGCGCCTCCATGCTTTAACGGTCGTTTGTCTCGTCCAGACTTCTACTACGCAATAAACGTCTGCATTACACCTGAGTTTCAGTTGTCACGACCATATCGTTTTAGTTGTATTTGCGGCGGCCATTTCTAATTTTCATTAGAAGACTTGCTAAAGAATTACTAGAACGGATGGCATTGGCAAACTGATCCTTTATCCGTCTAGGAGCTTCACATGAAGAGGCTTCTGGGCTTCGCGTTGTGCCTCTAGCTCCTTTAGAGGTCACTACATGCGGCGACGCCGCAACAATCGGATTGTGCCATGTGCAGAGACATTTGGGCTATAATTCCTTCCCTATGATTCTTCCTCAAGTTCGTAGGAGGTCGGTATGAAGTTCGTGCTCCATGGCAGACAAGGGAAGACTCTCACAGTCGAGGGGCGACTTCATTCGGATTGAGAAGAAGTCGCCCTGTTTGGAGGTAGGAGCGAAAAGGCAATAGCGACACAAAAAACGTTGGGGGTGTGCAGGGTAAAGGAATCGGGGTTTTTGCGGGATACATTCGCTTTTCGATCGCGGGTGATGCAGTTCGAGGCAGTTCTATGTCACTTGGTGGTGGGGCCATTGCTCAGTTTCTGTTTGGGCTAGATTTGATGGGTAGAAGGCATTCCCGACGACCTGCGAGACCGCATTCTGCCGGTGGCGGGTGCGGTCCAAGCGTTCGCGACATCCCTCAGCGAAGTCGAAGACATTCACCTGATGATAGCATTTTGAGGGGCAGGATCATCTGCACTACTTTGCTTTTTGCTTCCTGCTTTGCCTTGATTGCTGCATGTCCACACGTGTTCATCGCCGTACTGATGTTCGCGTGACGCATTAGACCCTTTGGCATAATACCTGCATTCGCTCCTGTCTCATCTAGCAGACCGCGATAGGAGAGCCTGAAGGCGTGTCAGCTAAGCCCCTTGATGCCGATGCGTTCTCCAGCGGGTTTGAGATGTAACTTCTGGATCATTTCCGCGTGATAGCAGCCACCAGTTAGCGGGGAAGGGAACGGTACTTGACCAGAGCGCGATCGGCTTCTTTGCCTTCCAGCGTGCTGGTGGTTACGTGACCTCTCAGTCCACGTCTCCCAGCATGATCAAGCTGGTTATGGCCGCAAGCTAATCCCTAATCCTGCAATCCCCACATGCACCTATGTGCTTAAAGAAGGCCAATGCAGGCTCTGTCCTTGCACTCATAGGTATTTTAGGCAGTAGTGCCTGAACCTCAGGTTCTGCTTGTGCCCATCTCGCGAGAAGCTTTCTTTCCTTCCTTGCAAACGGGAGGTTCGTAATCCTCGAAGGCAAGGGTCGTTGGTAGGTCATTGCGGTAGGACAGATTAGCATCTGACAACAAAATGAACCCCTCTGTTTCCTCCCTCAATACGAGGTTGGGAGCAGAGCGGGTTCATTTGTGCTTAAGAGGTGCTTATTTCCAAGAGGCGATCACGCTTGCAACATCCTCTTTATAACGTTTCTGTTTCTCAACTTAGCCTTGCTGAAAGTGTTGTGTCCCGCAATTCTCTGCGTGGCGTCGCTCCACTCGAGTAGCATTCAGAGCCGTAGTCTTTGAATGCTACTGCCTACTCTGAGCTACGGTTATTGTTGTGGCTTCTTTACCTGTTCGATCAGGTCGCTCGCGAGCGTTTGCTTCCGTTGCGCCAAAGCCTTCGATTCTTCAAACGCCGCCGCAGCCAGCTTGGTCTCACCCGACTTCTGATAAAGTCTGCCGAGCTGAAAGTGCACCGATCCATCATCGTCACTCGACAGCCCCGCCTTGAACTCTTCGATCGCGCGCGCCGTTTCTCCCTCGCCCGCATAGGCCTGTCCCAGCAGGGCATGGACACGCGGCACCAGCTCCACCTTGGCTGCGAGGCCGGCCTTCAGATAAGGCTCCGCCGCGGCATAGTCGTGCTTCGCAATCAAGACCTCGCCCATCACGTAATTCGCTTCAGCGTCCGAGGGCTTTTCTACCAATGCTCTACGAATCATCTCTGCGGCAGCATCGATTCTTTGCCCCTGCAAATGGTTCGCCGCAGCGCCGATCAGCGCAGCAAACTCCCTCGGATTAATCCCGAGCGCAACCTTATACTCCGCCTCGGCCTCGCTGAACTTGCCTCGGTCCCGATAACTCTCCGCCAACAGCTCATGCAGCCGAATCGAGTCAGGTTCCACCTCGCCTGCATAGACCAGATACAAAATAGCCAGACGCTGCTCCGCTCGAATCGACCAGTAAAGACTGGCCTCCTCGGCGTGATAAGCCTGCCGAAGCTTCTTCGCAGCCGCAAGAGTAGTTTGAAAATCGCCAGTATAAAAAGAGCACGCTGCCAACAGAGTAAGCTTATCTCGCGATAGCGTCGCCTTGGCCGCAACAAGGCTCTTCGTGCACAGCCCATACTCGCCACGCAGAAAATGATCCTGCGCCGTGCCCGCAGCAGCGCCTCTCGCCGAAGCCTCTGCTTCGTAGCCCTCGACCGGCAGCGTCCTTTCTCCACGCACCGAGAGCCGCACCGTCGACGCGCCTTCGGCAGGAAGCACCGCTTCGCTGGCCTTGGCGAGAGCCTGGTCGAAATCACGCACCTGTTCGGCGGGCATCTCAATCGTCAGAACAGAAGCATGCGCTTTCAGAAAACCGGAATCGAGCTTCCAAAGCTCGCCGAGCGATTTAATCGCAGCCCGGGTCTCACCCTGCGCGAGAGCAAGACGAATCAACCCAAGCTCAGTCAGCGAACATCCTCCGGCCTTCTTGTCTTTTTCCAGCTCTGCCTGAGCCTCCGAGACCTCGCCGCGCCGAAGCAGAACCAGCCCCAACGAGGCTCGACTGCAGGGAGGTGCACCAGGAACAGCAAGCAGTTTGCGGTACGTCTCTGTCGCTTCCACCAGCTTCCCCTGATCGTTGAGCGATTCAGCGTTCAGCTCGTGAAAGAACGGAGACTGCCGATTCAATGCAGCAAACTCACCCGAGGCCGCCTCCGCAATCTCCAGATGCGTAATGCCAAGCCTGTACCAAGCCTCCCCGCTCTTCTCGTTCAGCTCAGTCACGCGCCGATATGCCACAGATGCATTCTCAAATTGCTTCAATCCAAAATAAGCTCGTCCAAGACCCATGTAGATCTCGGGATCGTTCGGGTGAAGCGGCCGCGCCATTGATAAGTACCGAACCGCCTCGGCGCGATTTCCTAGTTGAAGATTTTCCAAACCCAGGAAGAGAACCGGCACAAACAACTTTGGCTGCAACTTGTTCGCGGCCTTGAAGCTCGCCAAGGCACCGGCGGCGTCTCCCATCTGATGCTGCATTAAGCCAAGATTCGCCCACACCTCAGGGATATCCTGTCGAACCGCTACCGCACTTTGGTACGCTGCAATCGCAGCAGGTATGTCACCCGCAGACTGGGCCTTCATTGCATCTTGCAAATACGATTCGAAATCACTTTGGGCGAAGATGCTTCCCACCGACAACAGAAAAAAGAGAAAACCGCTGCCTAGTTTTCCAAACGCGCTTCGGAGTGGATGCTCACAGCGATGCATAATTTTCCTACTGGGCCCATTCAATCTGTAGATCTTCACCTTGGCCATTATCAGGCAGTGTAAATGCAGCTACATGATGGGGTGCATCGAAGGAAGACTGGATCGTCTCGGTGCTGCCAGCAACAACAGCCTTCCCGGAAGCCGCTGCTCTTCCATAGACCTCGACTTGCAGACTCGCCCACCAAGGAGTATAGCTCCCCTGATGTGGCCCGATATGCACTGTGAGTCCCTTCGGTGTCTCTACGCACGTAAACTCCATCCGCAGGAAGTCTCCCTTCCGATAGGCGAACGACAGGCCATCATCCAGGTAGACCGAACCCTTGCAGTCCTTGCCCGGATACACGCGCAGCGTAAGAGGCCCTTTCGGAGTCTCGATCGTGCTCTGCGTAAGAGGCTGCATCGGCAGGATCGATCCTTCGCGCACAAATACGGGGAGAACATTCAGCTGGGGTTTGATCGTAATCTGCCGGCCAACAAGCCCCAATGGATTGGCCGTTGCACTATCGGTCGGCAGCACCTTCGCGCCTATCTTCTCACCAGTCCAGTAGTCGTACCAATCCACCGAAGGGAGTTTCACGGGATAGGCGTCGGGCTTCTCGGGATAGATACTCGGAGCGACCAGCATGTTTGGTCCAAACAGAAATTCATTGGCGGCATCCAGATCAACAGGATGCTTGTCCGTTGTAGCATCAGGAAACTCAAGGAAGAGCGGTCGAAGAATCGGAATGCCCGTACGCGACATCTCTTCCGCCGCTGTATAGAGATACGGCAGAAGTTTGTAGCGCTCCTCGATATAACGCCTTCGGATGTCCTCCTGTTCGGGCCCGTTCACCCACACCTCCTGATTAGCAGATGTATCGCTCGCATGGTCGCGGTCGATAGGCTGGAAGGTTCCCATTTCAATCCACTTCGTAAGCAATTCAGCTCCCGGGCTGCCGATGAACCCACCCACATCGGCGCCGCTCATCCCAAATCCACTTATTCCGAGGTTCAGCAGCATCGGCGTCGTAAGTCGGAGATGGTTCCACGTACTGCTGTTATCGCCGGTCCATGTGGCGGCGTAACGCTGGCCCCCCGCATAACTCGCACGCGTCAGAACAAATGGCCGCTGATTCGGCGCAAGCGCAAGCAGACCATCATAGGTGGCCCTTGAGTTCTCCATCCCATAGACATCATGTATCTCGAGATGACTCGTCGTCCGCGGCTTGAAACCCGGTTCATCAATTCGGTGCTGGACGTCATTGGGCATCGTCTTGTTCGGAGTATCAAAGACGGAAGGCTCGTTCATATCGTTCCAGAATCCAGCGATACCGTCTCGAACAAACTCCGTATAAAGAGAACCCCACCATTTGCGCGTGCTCTGGCGCGTGAAATCAGGAAACACCGAAGGTCCGGGCCAGACTTTGCCGATGTACACGGTGCTGTCGGGCTTCTTCACAAAGTGATCGCCCGTCATCCCGCTGTCATAAGGAGCGTAATTCGAATCAGGAAGATGCGCGATGTGCAGATCCGTAATCGCTACGACCCGAAGATTCTGTTTCCTCAGGTCTTCAATCATCTGTGCAAAATGCGGGAACTGCATCTGATCGACGGTGAACGGCCGATAGTGATCCTGGTAGTCAATATCCAGATAGAGCGCATCCGCGGGGATCCTGTCCGCACGCAATCGGTCTGCAACCTTCCTCACGTCGGACTCCGGGTGATAGCTGAAGCGCGATTGCTGGAACCCAAACGACCATAGCGGCGGCAGCGGTGTCGGGCCGGTCAGCCACGCGTACGTAGAAAGCACGTGCTTGGCATCCGGCCCGTAGAGAACGTAGTAGTCGAGCGGGCCGCCTTCCGAACCAAATGAGTACACACCGGGAGACTCCCTGCCAAAATCGAAACTGGTTCGCCATGTGTTGTCGAGCAACACCCCCGTCGTCGTACCTCCCCGAGATGTCAAAAAGAACGGGATGCTCTTGTAGATAGGGTCAGTCGATTCCTGAAACCCAAAGCTGTCGGTATTCCAAAGACTGTAGGCGTGATCTCTTCGATCTAGTGACCCAGGCTTATCGCCCAGTCCGAAATAGTGCTCGTCCGCCGCCATCGTCTTATAAACGCGAAAGGTCGAGCCGTGGAACTCGACCGGGCGACCCCACGCATCCTCCTGGATCAATGTTCCATTCAGATCGGTAACCTGCAGACGCATGGTTGCACGGTCTACCTTTACCCGCAACGCGTTGGTACGAAATCCGACACTCTCAACGTCTTCCTCCGGGGAGACACGCACGCTCGCCGTCCGAGCCTCCGGTAGTACCGCCCATGAAGCATCCTCCGGCATCTGCCCTCGAGGTCCCACCCTCACCCGCAGAACATCGTCGCGCAGGGCAGTCACCTGCATCACGGCGCTCTCACTTTGAATCTCAACGCCATTGGTGATCTTTCTACTGCCGGTCACAGCCCGGAGCACAATGAACTCCGGAACCGTGGAGATTTTCGCAGCAGAAGGTGCCGACTTTGCTACTTCGCAAGGCGCCGCGACGCCAAAGAAACCTGTCGCTAAAAAGGCGAGAGCTGAAAAAAGAGTGTATTGCTTTTTCATCGGATGTTCGATTTTCCTGGCACAGGTAAATTGAGGCACATGAGACTGTTGAGCGATCAGAATCGTAACAGTCGGCCTCTAATAAAAGCGTCTTCTAAGCCCGAGGTTTTGACGAAGTTTCGTCTAGGAACCACCGATGGATAAGGCGTTCACGACGAGCCTAGTTTCTAACAGGCAGTGGCTAACAAAATCGTGGTCTGCCTTAGGTTACGGCGGGTATAATCAATCCGCTTTACCATCTTTAATTGATACAAGTTGAGATAAAGGGCCCTCCTGGTGCCTTGCAGGTAGAGAAACGTCGAACTTTTGGTGAGGTAGTGTAGTGCAAGGGGATTTCCATATTAATGATTGGTTGGTCCAGCCCCAGATCAACTCTGTGGAAAGAGATGGCAAGACCTGGCATCTCGAACCCAAGGTAATGCAGGTATTGGTTCATTTGGCCTCGCACCCCAATGAGGTGCTCTCCAAGGATCGCCTGCTGGAAGCTGTCTGGCACGACACCTTCGTCGGAGATGACGTACTCATCCGGTGCATCTCTGAAATTAGATACGTCTTCGGCGACGACCCTAAGTCTTCCCGGATTATTCAAACCATCCCCAAGGGCGGTTATCGTCTCATTGCGACCGTCACAGCAGAGGTTGTGCCGCAACCTGTTCCAAATATGGAATCTTCGGCCGCTGAGGCGCAGCATCCTCAGAAATCTCACGAGCTTGTCTTTCGCTACGACTTCAGCCATCCGAAAGAACCACACATTCCAATCGCGGACGAACCTCATTCCTCGTCGCCCAATGGGCAGCCGCGCTCAGAAGCAAATTCAGCCTATCCATTAATAGATACGGATGAACCAAACGCGTCCCACACGGAGCACAATGCCGTCCAGGGCCATTCATCATCTCGCCATCAGCTTTGGCTCATCATTGCCAGCACTTCACTCATCGTCTTGCTGGCAACCCTTGGAGGAACTTACGCCTGGAGGTCTGTACATCGCTCCGCGGTCGACTTCTTCTGGGGACCAGTCCTTAATTCCAACGACCCTGTCCTTTTCTGCATTGCCGATCAGGGCCAATATGCTGCAGTCACCCTCCGCGATGCTGCCGATCCCGCTCACAAGATCGTTCTCAAAGACAATCTGACTGCCGTAGTCATCGACGACTTAAATGCTGTCGTCCAAATTACCGGTATTCTCAAATCAAATGACAAAAAATACACTCTCAAGGGCGAAGGTTCCACCGACCTCACCGATCTGCGAGCCGGCCCCACGATCTTCGTAGGCGCCTTCGACAATACCTGGACACTCCGTCTTACCAAATCGCTTCGTTATCACTTCGAGAACAACCCGGAGATGACCCAGCTTCGGATTGTCGACAGCGAGTCTCCAACACGCGCGCCATGGGTCGTCGACCGTCTTGAACAGATGACAACCAATAACTACCGCGACTATGCGATCATCGCCCGCTTCACCGACAGCAATACCGGGAAGGTGGCAGTTGTTGTTGCCGGAATAGCCCGCGGGGGAACTATTGCGGCCGGGGAACTTGTCACAGATTCTACCTATCTCGCCCAACTCGCCGGCGCCGCGCGAGCATCAGGAAATAAGAAGAATATGGAAATCGTACTCAGCACACCGATCATCGACGGCGAACCAGGATCTCCGAAAGTAGAAGCCACCTATTTCTGGTAACCGCCGGGGGACCTCTCCCGCGATGCACCTCCACCCTTGAAACAAAACCTGACAAGCAGTACTCGTTGGCAGCGCTTCTCGATGCGATTGCCAACTTCGAGGCCACCCGCGCCAGAATCTCGCAGAGCGCCGCAAAAATTCTCCCGAAGAAACGCCGATTACACTTCACTAAGATACTGAAACTAAATAATTTATTGCATCACCAAAACCTAGGGATTCGGGTCAGTAAAACATCAGTAAACAATCTGTGATTCTCCACGACATTCCTGCCTTCACAAATCTAGGGTGGTCGTCGCTCTCAAACAAACTATTTTTTCTTGGGCTTGAGAGCGTTCTTTTTTTGGAGAGAGCAAATCATTTTGAGAGAGGCACATCAGATGCGATTCAATCGAGGCACAAGATCGCAATTACTTGCGACGATAGTGATGTTCGCCCTGGGCATGGTCGGGATAACCCGCCTGTCTGCCCAGTCCCAGGCGTTCACTGCCACAATCAGCGGCACCGTCACAGACACTTCAGGAGGCGTTGTTCCCGGCGCTAAAGTCACCCTCACCAGCGCGGAGCGGGGCATCGCCCGAAGCTTCACAACCTCCGACTCGGGCGCATACAGCTTCACCCTGCTGCCCCCCACCGACTACGTCCTCAAGGTCGAACAGTCCGGCTTCCAGACCTACGAGCAACGAGGAGTCTCTCTTGCCGCCGGTGTCAGCGCCCACCAGGACATCACCCTATCGGTCGGTGCCGTCAACCAGGAAGTCATCGTCTCAGCCGCCGCGCCCCTCCTTAATGCAGACAACGCCAACATCTCCGCCGACATCTCCCAGCGGCAGGTTGTCGAGCTCCCGCTGAACCTCCGCAACGTCTTCGGCCTCGCCTCCCTCAACTCCTCCGTCAATAACTCAACGCAAGCTCAGATGGTCAACTCCAACGGTATCTCCGGCAGCGCCGACCAGGACATCTCCTTCCTGAACTTCGGTGGTACCCACTTTGGCACCGCTGCCTATCTCTTTGATGGCACTTGGAACACCGCACAGGACTGGGGTGGCGTCGTCTATGTTCCCTCGGTCGAAAACGTACAGGAATTCAAAATCCAGACCAACGCCTTCACAGCACAGTATGGCTGGAGCAGCGGCAACGTCGTCAACGTCGTCTCCAAATCCGGAACCAATCGCTTCCACGGCGATGTCTTCGAGTTCTATCGAAACAGCTCACTCGACGCCAACAACTACTTCAGCAACCACAACGGATTGAAGCGTCCCGACTTCAGCAGACATCAGTTCGGAGGGTCAGCCGGCGGTCCGCTCTACATTCCCGGCCTCTACAGGCAGACTGAAAAGACCTTCATCTTTGGCGTCTACGAGGGGCTCCGTCAATCGACACCGGCCCAGCTCACCGCCACCATCCCCACGTCGGCCTTCCTCAACGGCGACTTCAGCTCTCTTCTCACCGGCCAGGTCGCTGTCGACCAGAATGGCACTCCAGTCAAGGATGCTCTCGGCCGCTCCGTCTATGCGGGCGCCATCTACAATCCCTACTCCGTACGCGCTATTACCGCGGGCCAAGTCGATCCAAGGACCGGTCTCGTTGCCACGTCTACCGGCTTCATCCGTGACCCCATACCTGGCAACAATCTCGCTGGCCGCATCGATCCAGTCGCCGCAAAAATCGCTACGTACTGGCCCAAACCCACCAACAGTGGAATCGCTAACAACTTCTTTGGCAATGGGGGTGCTGATGCGCATTCTGACGAGTATTCAATCCGCGTCGATCACAACATCAGCGATCTCTCTCGCATCTATGCTCGCTACTCCCACAAGTCCGAAACGAAGACCAACTCGCCTGCCTTCTTCGGCTCTTCCAACCCCGGCGGCCCCGGTGTTACCAACCCCAACAACCGATGGAGCTTCGACATGGGCTACAGCCACATCTTCACCCAGTCGTTGATCCTCAGCGCAAACGCCGGTATGAACCGGTGGATCGAGCAGTCGGCTACCCAGGGAGACGGCTTCAAGTCTTCCGCTCTCGGTCTTCCAAGTAGCCTCGACCCCATCGCCAACCAGTTCCCTCAGATCAAGATCGACAACTACTCCGGTCTCGGGCCTGGCGCCATCAATGGTCAGGACTCCTATGCCGTTCCGCGTAACTACATCACCTACTCTGCCGACCTCACCAAGAGCCTCAGCAAGCACACGCTTACTGTCGGCTTCATGGGCGTCGTCAACCAGATCCTCGGCGGCCACGTCTATGGAACGAAGTTCAAGTTCATCACCTCCACCACCGCTGGCCCCGATCCGTCCAGCGTAACCCAGGGAACCGGCTTTAGCCTGGCGTCCTACCTTCTGGGCGTCCCCGACAACACCGGATCCACCGGCGTCAATGCTCAGCTTGCAACCCAGAAGAATTATTTCGGCGGCTATCTTCAGGACGACTGGAAATTCAACCCCCGCCTCACCATCAACCTCGGTCTTCGCTACGAAGTCCAGACCCCTCTCACAGAACGGCACGACAAGCAGCAGTACTTTGATTTCAACGCTGCCAATCCTGTCGGATCTGGAACTGGAATCAATACTCCCGGCCAACTTGTCTTCAACGGAGGAGGCAACACCAGAAGCCTCTACGATACCCAGAAAACCAACTTCGGACCGCGCCTCGGTATTAGCTATCTCCTCAAGCCGAACGTCGTCCTTCGCACTGGCTATGGACTCTTCTTCATCCCAACCTTTACAGGCAATGGTCCCGCCGATGGTTACACCCAGACCACACCCATCCGCGGTACCGCAGGTGACAACTCAGTCTTCGACACACTCAGCAACCCGGTGCCGAACGGAATTCTCCTGCCTCAGGGGAGCGCCCTCGGTGCCATGCAGGATGTCGGTCAGGGTGTATCGGCTGTAAGACGTGGCCGCTCCTCTTCCTATCTACAGCAGTGGATGTTGGGCGTGCAGTATTCCTTCCATACTAACGACATGCTCGACATCACCTATGTCGGAAACCGTGGCATCAAACTGTCGGCCGGAACCTACGAGAGAGATATGCTCAATCCGCAGTATTTCTCTATGGGACTCGCCGCACTCACCGCTCAGGTTCCCAACCCCCTCTCTGGAAAGATCACAGGAACAGGATGCAGCCTGCAAAGTGCAACCGTGCCGCGCTGGCAGCTTCTTCGTCCCTTCCCGCAATACTGCAGTGTTGCAGAGCAGGAAGCTCCTCTCGGCGACTCTTACTACAACGCTCTTCAGATGACCTACACCCACCGGTTCAGCCACGGCTTCTCCGTCCTCGCCTCCTACACGTTCTCGAAGTTCATCGACAACGTCGAAGGCAACAACGGCTGGGCCAACTCCGGTACCACCAGCATCCGCAACTACTACAACCTCGCCGCCGAGAAGTCCGTCGACGGCAACGACATTCCTCACAGCCTCGTAGTCAGCTACATCTACGAGCTTCCCGTCGGCAAAGGCAAGGCCTTCGGCTCCAACATGAACACGGCAGCCAATGCCATCCTGGGCGGCTGGCAGGTCTCCGGTATCTCCACCTTCAAACAGGGATTCCCTCTGGGCATCTCTCCAGCTAACAACACGCTCGGCCAGTTTGGCGGCAACCGGCGTCCGGACATCGTCGCCGACATGCACGTCTCTCACCCCACCATCGACCGCTGGTTCAACGTAGCGGCCTTCCAGGATCCAAGCGACCCATTCGACTTCGGATCCGCTCCACGCTACATCTCACAACTCCGTGCTCCTGGCTACCAGAACTGGGACCTCTCGGCTCAGAAGTACTGGCACTTGGGCGAAGTCACTCGCCTGCAGTTCCGTGCTGAGCTCTACAACGCATTCAACCACGCAAACTTCTACGCTCCCAACCAGCAGCTGGGAGCTAGAACAGCCCTGCCCGGAGGAGGCTACGGAGGCTCCTTCGGCACAATCGGAAACGCCTTCGCTGGAAGAGACGTTCAATTTGCAGGCAAGTTTTACTGGTGATCCACCCGTGAAAGCTTGCTGATTTAGCTGGCTCCATACGACAGGTCTTGTGCACTCACAGCGCACAAGACCTGTCGATTTTTTTGTCTATTTCAGAACGACAAACGCGCCCTCACGCTGGTCATATCGTATCCACATTCGGATTCAGACTAGGATGGATGACCAACTGAAATCCAGTGTAAGCGCAAAGTTCACCGTCACGTGAAACCGATAGAAAGTCTCCCATGTGTACTGGCTGCGCAACACCGTACCCCACCGGACGAGCCCAGCCGAAGCCGGTGCCGAACAGGTCAGACGTGGTCTTCGGAGATCGCCATCCGATCCCACACAAGAGCGCCCAATTCGCCAAGAAACCTACCGACCACCCCGAGCGCACAAACAACATCACCTGCAGTCGTTCTCCTTTAGTTCGCGAAGCGTTCCCCCGTTCGGGCGCACTGTTCAGTGCATAATATCCACCGTTTACGGAAATTTTGTGGATTGTTCATTTGACAGGTTCAAATCTTTTAGAAGAGAAGATATACCGCGAGCATGCGCAGACAAGCTGGCAAAGTGTATGTTTTCCGTTGTAGAGTGTTTCGTCAAAGATCGATTCAGAACGCAAGATCGCTTGTGCTCCCGATCACGAGGCTACTAATGTCAGATTCTCCTAGCGTAGAGTTTTCCCGCCGTGGATTTCTGAAGGGCGTTGGCATCACGGCGGCAACCAGCGTCATCGATACGGCAAGCGCATTCGCGCACGATGCAAGAGAGGCATTGCATGGGCCAAAGGCGATTGGACCGGAGGCTCTTTCTGTCAAACTGCACATTAATGGCAGCGAGCATGCGGTAACAGTTGAACCGCGCTACACACTTGCTGAGACTCTGCGTGACAATCTTGGGCTGACTGGGACCAAAATCGTATGCGACCGAGGATCATGTTCGGCTTGTACGGTGTGGATCGACAAGGTTCCGGCTCTCGCTTGCATGACGTTAGCCGTTGATGCGGTTGGGCGCGAGATCATAACGATTGAAGGACTGTCGCACGGTGATGCTATGCACCCTGTGCAAGCGGCATTCGTAAAACACGATGCGATGCAATGTGGCTTTTGCACTCCAGGAATGGTAATGAGCTGCGCAGCGCTGCTCGAGCGCAATCCTAACCCAAGTCTTGCAGATGTGAAGCACGCAGTCAGCGGAAACCTGTGCCGCTGCGGGACGTATCCAAACATTTTCGCGGTAACGCTGGATGTCGCGCAGCAGAAGATACAGGCTTCAGCGCTGGTAGCGCTGAAGACGGAAACGGGGGCTTAACATGCAAGGCACAACGCCTGAGAAACGGACTGAGACTTTGGTCTTCGGGATTCCGCAGAATGGCCTCGAGCAGAAACAGCGCGAAGTGCCGCTGGACGAGCCGCCGCCACTGCCGGCAAATGCAGAACTGAAATATATCGGCAAGCCAACGCAACGCTATGACGGGCCGGCGAAGGCAACAGGCAAAGGCAGATATACCGCGGATGTGCATTTGTCTGGGATGCTGTACGCGCGGATGGTGGGCTCGACGATTCCGCATGGCCGCATCGTCTCGATTGATTCGAGCGAGGCAGAGAAGCTGCCTGGCGTTCGCGCTGTGCATGTGATTGAACATGTATATGGCGGCGCGGAGTTGCGCGATCCGAAGCAGGAGATTCTTTCGCGCTATCCTATTGTTCGTTATGTAGAACAGCCTATCGCGGGGATCGCAGCCACCTCGCAACAGATTGCTGACGACGCGGCCAAGCTGGTGAAAGTGAAGTATGAGCCTCGGCCGTTTGTGGTGGATCGCACCGATGCGCGGGCTGATGATGCTCCCGTTGTTTTCCCGGGTCCTGCGGATGCCGCAGGCAGCGCGGGTGGCGGCGGCGGCCGAAGGATGTTCCGCAGAAAGGCAATGTGCACGGACCGCACAGGCAGACAAGAGGCGATATCAATAAAGGTTTCGCTAATGCTGATGCGGTGGTGGAAGCCGAATACTTTACCCAGGTGCAAACGCATTCCGCGCTGGAAACGCACGGCTTTGTCGTGGACTGGAAGCCGGATGAGGTGACGGTCTACGCCTCAACGCAGGGCACAGCAAGCGTGCGCGATGAGTTCGCAGAAGTCTTTAAGCTGCCTAAGAGCAAGGTACGCGTGGTTACGGAATTCATGGGCGGCGGCTTTGGTGGGAAGTTTGGAGCAGGCAATGAAGGCGTAGTTGCGGCGAACCTTTCGCGCAAAGTGAATGCTCCGGTAAAGCTGATGCTCGACCGCCGGCAGGAGCACATTGTCGCCAATCGACCAGATTCACACCAGAATGTAAAGATTGGCGCGAAGAGTGACGGCACGCTTACTGCAATCCAGCTTACGAGTTATGGAACGGCAGGAGTGGGAACTGGAGCTGGCACCGCTGGGCCAGCTACCAATCTATATAAATGTCCGAATCTGCTGACGGAAGAGTATGACGTGTTCATTAACGCAGGGCCGGGCGCGGCGTTCCGTGCGCTCGGACATCCGCAGGGATGCTTTGCCTTTGAACAAGCGATTGATGAGCTTGCGGTCAAGCTGAATATGGACCCGCTTGTGCTGTGCGACAAGGTTGATGAAAATCCTGTGCGCAAGGTCGAGCGGCAGCTCATTCTTGAGAAGACAAACTGGCCTAATCCTAAGCCCGCCGGTTCCGATGCAGGGCCAATCAAGCACGGCATGGGCATTGCGCAATCGGTCTGGTACCGCTTAGTCGATATGGATTCAGCGTGCGAGGTGCGTGTTTCGCGCGATGGCTCTGTTGAATTGATGTCGGCAGTACAGGACATTGGCGGCGGCACGAAGACAATTCTTGCGCAGGTGGTAGGGAGGAATTCGGAATACCTCCGGCCAGTGTGGTGATTCGAGTGGGCGACACGCGCTTTCCTATTGGACCGAATTCCGGCGGCAGTGTTACGGCCGGCTCCATCACTCCTGCTGTACGCAATGCGGCGTATCAGACGAAGCAGAAATTGTTTGCAGCAGTTGCTCCGGCGCTGGGGACCACAGCCGACAACCTTGCGGTCAAAAATGGCAACGTAGTCTTCATGAACGACGACTCGAAGTCATACACACTGAAACAGATCTCTGCGAAGCTTCCAACAAATGAAATCTCGATTCGCGCAACGCGGGTTCCGGATTATACGAAGGAGCGTCTTACCTATGGCGGCGTCGATTATGTGGAATTGGCAGTCGACACTGAGACGGGTCGCGTGCATGTAGAGAAGTCTTTGCAGCGCACGATTGCGGACGGCCCATCAATCCTACTGGAGTAATCAACCAGATCAACGGCGGCATTTTACAGGGCGTTTCTTACGCACTGTTTGAACAGCGCATAATGGACCGCAATGCCGGATACATGCTGAATGGAAACCTTGAAAACTACAAAATTCTGGGCGCGAAAGAGACGCCGGAGATCAAGGTTGAGCTGGTTGAGAACTACATCGCGCAAGGCATCGACAGATGCTGCGGGGATTGGGGAGTCGGCCGGAATCATTACGCTGGCTGCGGCGATTGGCAATGCGTTCTACAACGCTATCACGCCATCATGAACAACGGCACCTGCGCGATGGTGCATCCGTCATCGACGGCTGTGCCGCTGCTGGAAATGAATGCGCAGGTGGAACTTACGTCGAAGCGCCGCAAGAGGATGGCCCCGATGAGCGAGTTCTATGTGCTTCCGGAAAAGAGCGTGATCAACGAAACCATTGTTGCGCCCGGAGAGCTGATTACGAATATTTTTGTTCCAGTGCCTGAGCCGGAAACACGCTCCGCATATCAGAAATATGGAGAAAAAGAGAGCTTCGATTGGCCGGTTGCGGATGCGGGCGTGGTGCTGGTGATGGATGGCACGCGATGTCGCAAGGCCGCTATTGTGCTTGGCGTGGCTGCTCCAACGCCAATTCGCTCCGCCGCAGCCGAAGCTGTATTAATCGGTAAGACGATTGATGAAGCCACAGCGCGAGAAGCAGGGAAAGCCGCTATGCAGAACGCCACATCCCTTTCGCAGAACGGTTATAAAGTACAGCTCTTCCAGACAGCGATTTATCGCACGATCCTGCTTGCGGCAGGGCAAAGGCAGCGCGACCCCAGCTCCGTCGGATAAGGAGATCGATTATGGCGACCCAACTTGTACAGATACGTTGCCGCTCACTCCGCAGCAAGTCTTCTTATGGCGCATTTGGCGATTTCCATGATGAGATTCTGGAGATGGCGGGAGCAACCACCATCTACTGGTGCATGAAGACCATGGGAAAAGCCGGGCCGGATGAACACTATGTCCATCGCTCAGTCTGCGTGGAAGGACGCTCTTGCTGGGAGATCTGCGAGAGCGATTCTTGACTAGCGCGATTCCATAGCGGCCATAGGCAGCTGAACAAGCGGGATCTTTCCGCTGTGCCCATGAGAGTACTTTGCAAGCGGTAGAGCTAAGACTCTGATCAGCTTATGACCGCATAGCACCGGATTGTCGCTCACAACGGGCGCTAACAGCACCACTCACAAATCGAGCCACTGGTTTCCAGACCGGTAGCTCGATTTGATACTCGGCGATTTCGCAATATGTGAGAAGAGCAACCACTTCCGGTAGGCGGCTCGCCCCAGAACCGTGATGATGACTTACTAGTTGCGTCTAATCAAGGGCTTAGGTGTGTAGAACGATCTTGTCACGGGGCGCCCTCGTTTCGCACGATTCTGTGAGTTCACAACTTTTTGCAATTTGTTGCGTCGTCGTGACATATCGCGGAGTTTTCTCGCTTATTCTTCAATCCGATGGAAATGGGGCGATTCTCTCAGAAAACGCAGGGGCGCCTCTCGGAAAGCGCGCATATGTTGAACTTTCAAGTTCGACGTTGGTCCGAGCGTCCACGCATGTTGGTGTTCATGCTGGGAGTTATGCTGCCCGCAGCCGCGCTTATTGTGGCCGGTGTATGGCACCTCAGGACCATACAACGTGAACAAGGGATCGAGGCCGTCTTTCAACTGGAGTATCAACAGGTCTTAGCTATCGCAGAAAAGCGGATTGATGCGCGCGCTTATGAGATCGCCGAGGAGGCCAGGGCGAAATTCCCCGATGCGGACCAGGGTGACAAACTCGAGGCTTTTCTGGCGGCACACCCAGATATTGCACATGCGTTTCTGTGGACTGGGAAAGGCCGCCTTGAGATTCAATCTCAGCCTGATCGGATGAGCGATCCTGAGTTTGAGGAAGATAGCAGGAAGCTCTCATCCATGGTCGAACATTGGTTTGATCTGGAGTCCAACGACGAGATCGCCAAGTTAAAGAAGATCGAGGCGATGGCAGGGCGGCGCGTCTACTTCACCTCCGATTGGGTACCGAGGGGTGACAAATGGCAGTATCAGTCTCTGGTGCTATTCATGCCTCGCGGTTCAACTGCGGAGCATCCTGCTCTGGCAGGGTTTGTCTACGATACCGACTATCTTAGCAACAAGTTTTTTCCTCAAGCGCTGAACGAAGTGCTGCCAAATCAGAACGCAAACGACACATCCCATCCTCAACCAGTGATGATGGTACGGACTGCAAAGGAGCACGTTCCTTTGGCCTCTTCGATTTGTTGGGATGGAGGTTCGCCTGAAGTAGAGCGTGGTTTTGAAAATGCTTTCCCAGGATTGATTTTGGGAATTAAGCTGCGCGGGACCACCTTTGCGAACATCAGCAACCAATTTATGCGGACGGCATACATTATTCTCGGAGCGCTTTCTCTGCTAATGAGTGGAGGGATGCTACTCACCTATCGAAACGTCGCGCGCGAACTCGCGCTGGCGAAATTGAAATCCGATTTTGTCTCCAACGTCTCGCACGAACTGAGAACGCCTCTGGCGCTCATCCGCCTTTACGCAGAGACACTCGAACTGGGACGCATCTCCAACCCGGGAAAGCGTCAAGAATATTACGAGATCATTCGCAAGGAGAGTGAGCGGTTGACTTCGCTGATCAACAATATTCTGGACTTCTCGCGTATCGAGTCGGGCAAGAAAGAATACAGCTTCCGCGAAACCGATGTGGCCGATTTGGTGCGGAGCACGCTGGAATCCTATCGCTATGAAATCGAGCAGAATGGGTTCCAGTTCGAACAGAAGATCGACAACGATCTGCCACAAGTGTGGGTGGACCGCGAAGCGATTGCGCGTTCGCTGCTGAATCTGGTGAACAACGCGGTGAAATACTCGGCGGCAGACAAATATCTAGGGGTAAATCTCTACCGGAACAATGGCGGCGTCAACCTTGAGGTCGTCGATCACGGAATCGGCATTCCAGCGAAAGAGCAGCCCAAAATCTTCGAGAAATTCTATCGAGTGGGCGACCCGCTGGTGCATAACACCAAGGGAAGCGGACTGGGGCTGTCTCTGGTTCGCCACATCGTGCAGGCGCATGGAGGTGAAGTTGCGGTTGAGAGCGAACTTGGTCAAGGCAGCAAGTTCATTATTACTCTGCCCGTGCAGGCTTCAGAGGTCCAGCAGGCGAAAGGGATGTCAGCATGAGACAGCAAGAGAAGGCGAAGGTAACTGAAGCAGTGAGGCCAGCAAGAATTCTTGTCGTCGAGGACGAGCCGAATATGGTGGCTGGACTTCGAGACAATTTCGAGTTCGAAGGCTACGAGGTGATTACAGCGGGCGATGGGATCGAAGGCCTTAAGCGAGCGCTGGAAGAGTCCCCCGATCTTGTGGTCCTGGATGTCATGATGCCCCGGCTGAGCGGACTGGAAGTATGCAAGCAGTTACGCGCTCAACGAGGTTCCATCCCGATCATCATGCTGACTGCCCGCGGCCAGGAACTAGACAAAGTGGTGGGCCTCGAACTCGGTGCGGACGACTATGTGACCAAGCCCTTCTCGATCCGCGAGTTGCTTGCGCGAGTGAAGGCCGTGCTGCGACGCACGGCAGTCGTTCCCAAACATCAAGATCAACACTCCTTCGGTAACGTGGAAGTCGATCTGCGCCGTCAACGAGTGCTGAGATCAGGCAAGGCTCTCGATATTTCCTCCAAAGAATTCGAACTGCTGAAGTATTTCATCTGTCATTCTGGCGAAACGCTTAGTCGCGATCGTCTTCTGGAAGAAGTTTGGGGCTACGAGAATTTTCCAACTACGCGGACGGTGGATACGCACTTGGTACGTCTGCGCCAAAAACTTGAGCCCGATCCCGAACAACCCCAGTACTTTCTCACAGTGCATGGAACCGGTTATCGGTTCGTCGGCTAAAGCAACGATCAGAATCTAAAGGGTTGAATTATGAGCGCGAGTAGAGCACTACCAAGAAGTGAAGGTAAGTTCCGGACGAACGGTGGGGGACGAAATTACAGCATGCCCCAATCCTCGATTGTGGCGTCGATGCCGCCACCGCCATCGAGCGTGCTACTGCAGGACGAGGTGGACTCACTCCAGCGAGAGAAACTCGATCTCCATTCAGAACTGTTCGAGGCCGCACAGATCCAGCGCAAACTGAGCGGCCCGCGTGAGTTTTGCTGCGGCAGTTTACAGTTCGCAAGCGAGGTCTTCGCGGCACGCTTTCTCTCCGGGGATTTCACGACGTTCTTGAAAAGCGGTTCCAAGGTTCTTATGGCGCACGGAGACATTGCCGGTAAAGGTGTTGCGGCTGGAATGTGGTTCACCAATTTGGCAGCGCTATTGCAAAGTTGCGGCCATCCATATTCTGACCCGGCAAGTACTGCCTCGGAAATCAATCGCCACCTCTTCTACTTGCGGCCGGTTGCGCCCTTCGTTACGGCGTTCCTGGCGCGGATTGACTGCGATCTCGGAGAGCTCACCTATTGCAATGCCGGCCATTTCCCGCCAATATTGCTTCGCGCGGATGGACGGACTGATCTGCTTGAGAAAGGCGGCCCACTGTTGGGTGCGATCAAAGGTGCGGAGTACGACTTGGGCGAACTGATTCTCGAACCCGGGGACACGCTTGTCGCATACTCCGATGGCGTGCTTGAGTGCCGCAACACTTCAGAGGAAGAGTTCGGGTTGGATCGGATAGTAGCGGCATTACGACACGCCGAATCGCCGTCCGCTCAGGCCACGCTTATGATGCTCCTCGCAACCTTACAGGATTTCGCGAACGGTAGTCCGCTTTGCGACGACGTTAGTTTGACAGTGATTCAACGGCACACGAAATGCCAACATCCGACAGCACTTGCTGGATGATTCGTATTTCAGAACCCGCACCTTGTGGAACAGCGGAGTCCATCAATTTCGATCTCCTACTTTCAGCAGATTGCAGCATCCCAAAGAGTTGATCTTTTGAAACACTCTTTACCAGGTTTGGTGCTTGAGCTGGAAATGGGGTGTCGATTGGCGAGAACAGGGCTTAGCACGTTCCAGGCTGGGTCCGTTCGAATTGATACTCGGCGATTTAGCGTGAAGCGAGAATTCTTCCGGCAACATGCACGTTTTCCTGGTACTGATCAGTAGCGCCTTCATGGATGGGCAGCGCCGGTAGAAGCAAAGCGAGCGTCCTCAATTCCGCTTATGTGCGATCTCAGTCACACAACGAAAATGATTTATTTAAGTCGGAAATTCGGCGGGAGCAATCGTGCAAGACAAAACAGATCCGTGAAGTCCTAAATGCGCATTGGGATGCGTCTGCAGTCGGGGATCTCAACGAGGAGCACGAAATTTACGATGACGATGCCATATGCGATTATCCCCAAGTCAGGCGAGCGAATCTTGGGGAGGAGCAATTTGCAGGCATTGCGAAGTCATCATCCCGGTAAGCCGTCAGGCTTCAACGTTAGGCGAATGCTCGGAAAAGCCGATCTCTGGGTTACGGAATACATAATCACCTACGAGGGCCGGCCAGCATACACCGTGAGCATCATGGAATTCCGCAACGGTAAGGTCGTGCACGAGACGCAGTATTTCGCAGATCCCTTTGAGGCACCGAGTTGGCGGAGCCAATGGGTTCAGGAGATCGCGTGACCCCGCACTAAGAACGATTAGTATTGAGAGGTCGGCATCGCGACTGTGATGTCTTGCCTGGTTGTTTTTGGCGATCGCCGTCGCAATGCGCGTTTTTGGGGGCCGATCCGCAAACCAGCCTACTCGACCACGGGAAGCGATAAACGTGAATATGAAAACACCATATTAATGAACTGGTACCGACCGAAGCATGCCTGAATCCGAGCGGCGCTGGGACATCCTTGTTTTGGTCGTCCGTCGTGAGATAAAGTCGCAACCTGTGACCAGCTTTGAACCGTCGAGCATTGGGCACTAACGGAATGCGGTATGGGACCTTCTGGCCAATCGGGATTGCTTCGAAGGTTTTGCAGGGAAGCACCGGCGCTGCTTGTCTGCTCTGTTCTTCATCCACTTTTCGCAATCCGGCACGGAGGTACGCCGCGGTGATATTGGTCGCGTTGCCGTGGTCGTACACATCCTGCAGGAAAGCGATGAATGCGGTGTCCGGTGCGGAGCAAGCTACATCCCACTGCAACTCAATCGGACCAATCACGTCAACATCATGCGCCAACGGAGCAGTTGTCCACTCCAAGAACGATGGAGGGTCGGTTTCGCTCGCGCGAGGACGGTTGAGACCGCCGCCAAGGTTCATATACGTCCTTGAACCGGGCGTTGCCTTCGCCTTCTCTCAAGGAACCGTCGGCCCGCAATGCGTAGGCATGATGCGATATCTCAGGGACAGGCCAGATATCGCTGGTCCGCCAACCTTCGGCTTCTAGGATGACGGAGCGAAAGCGTGGCCCGTCGAGGATGCCCGTTTCTCTCCGTTCCGGGCAACCGGCTCTGGGGCGGCGTGCTCGAACACCTGCGCCGGGGCTTGAGTCCCGAGCAGATCGCGAGCACACTGGCTCGTATGCCCGATCCGGTGCGCCTCTCCCATGAGACCATCTACACCGCGCTGTACGTGATGCCGCGTGGCCCACTGCGCGCCAGCGTCCTGACCCTGCTGCGCCGCTCCCACAAGCAGCGCAGAGCGCGTTCCGGCCGGGTCACGCGGCCCTTCCTCGACGCCATCACCCTGATCAACGAGCGCCCCAGCGAGGTCGCCGAGCGGCTGGTTCCCGGCCACTGGGAGGGCGACCTCATCAAGGGCAAGTTGAACCAGTCGAGCGTCGGCACCCTGGTCGAACGCACCACCCTCTTCGTCGCCCTGGTCAAACTCCAGGACGGCCGCGCCGAGACCACCGCCAACGGCTTCGCCACCATCCTCAAACGCTTCGACTCCCAGATGCGCTGCTCCCTGACCTATGACGAGGGCGACGAGATGGCACAGCACCGGTCTCTCAGTCAGCAGGCGGAAGTGAAGGTCTACTTCGCCCATCCCCACAGCCCTTGGGAGCGCGGCATCGACGAGAACACCAACG
>Ga0210409_10001399_pt1 | contig 31911 bp, 33 predicted proteins | sample IncBWH17MmetaG_FD_161649 | JGI IMG/M metagenome (GOLD analysis project Ga0210409, IMG submission 161649) | Forest soil microbial communities from Barre Woods Harvard Forest LTER site, Petersham, Massachusetts, United States - Inc-BW-H-17-M | ecosystem: Environmental > Terrestrial > Soil >...
GGCGAGTTGGGCAATTCACGGCCTTTTCAAAAAGCTAACTGATTGTGGCGACGCGTCTTAGCTTTAGTGATTCCCCGTTCGCAATGAGGAGGCCGGGGGTTCGAATCCCCTCTCGTCCACCATCTTTGCAAGGTCCATGAGTGTCGGCAATTCACTTCCAGTTTCGCATGAGAATGAAGGGAGCCCAGTAGTAGGGCTGAGCATAGTTGGCTTGTGATGGGACAGAGTTATAAGAGCTGCCAGCTTTGCTGCCATCCGAAGTAACACTAGGCGCGTCCCAGTATTTCACATGTACGGTTTGTGCGTCAGACTTAGTTCACAAACTGCCCGTCTTCGTTGACTTGCCTTCCGTCCCCAACCTAAGATGAACGCCTTGTGACGGATTCCGGCTCGTTCATCGGCCAAACCATTTCGCACTACCACATCATCGAGAAACTCGGTGGTGGCGGCATGGGCGTGGTGTATAAGGCCGAAGACACACGGCTCCATCGGGCCGTGGGTTTGAAATTCCTGCCTGCCGAAATGCTCCACGACCCCGCTGCATTGGAACGCTTCCGCCGAGAAGCGCTGGCTGCATCCGCATTGAATCACCCGAACATCTGCACCATTCATGACATCGGTGAGCATGACGGCCAGCAATTCATTGTGATGGAGTTTCTCGACGGCGCGACCTTGAAGCACCGTATTTCTGGCAAACACTTCCCGTTCTCCGAGATGCTGGAACTGGCCATTCAAATTGCTGATGCGCTTAGGGCAGCACATGCCCAAGGCATCATCCATCGAGACATCAAGCCAGCGAACCTTTTTGTGACCAAGCAGAGCAACGCCAAAATCCTAGATTTCGGACTGGCGAAGTTTGCACCTGTCGCCGAGGGTTTTAGTGTCTCTGCGATGCCGACGGCTACGGAGGACACGTTGCTGACAAGCCCCGGTTCCACGGTGGGCACTGTTGCGTACATGTCTCCGGAGCAGGCGCGAGGGGAAGAACTGGATACTCGGACGGACTTATTCTCTTTCGGTGCAGTGCTCTACGAGATGGCGACAGGCCGGATGGCCTTTCCGGGTAACAGTGCTGCGGTCATCCACGATGGGATTCTGAACCGCACACCGGTTTCGCCGTCGCAGTTCAATCATGGGCTTCCACCAAAGTTGGACGAAATCGTCGGGAAAGCGCTGGAGAAAGACCGCAAGCTGCGGTATCAAAACGCCTCGGACATCCGGACTGACCTGCAGCGGCTCAGGCGCGATTCAGAATCGGCACGGATGTCACTTGTCACAAAGGGTCAATCCGCAACTGGCATCAGGAAAAAATGGAAGGCGATAGTCCCCGCCATCATAGCGGTTGCAACGGTGGCCGCTGGCGGATACTTCTATTTCCACCGCACGCCGAAGCTCACTGACAAGGACACCATCGTCCTCGCGGATTTCTCGAACACAACCGGCGACACGGTGTTCGACGGCACCCTGCGGCAGGGGCTATCTGTACAGCTCGAACAATCACCCTTCCTGAGAATTATTTCTGACCAGCAAATCCAGCAGACCCTGCGGATGATGAGCCAGAAGCCGGATGTGAAGATCACGCCAGAGATTGCACGCGACCTCTGCCAACGAACCGGGGGTAGGGCATACCTGAGTGGCTCCATCGCAAGTCTGGGCAGCCAGTACGTCTTAGGGTTGAGCGCGGTGGACTGTCATACGGGTGACCTACTATCTCAGGAGCAGGTGCAGGCGGCGCGAGAGGAAGACGTGCTGAAAGCTCTGGACCAGGCCGCGACAAAGCTGCGAGAAAAGGTAGGGGAATCTTTCGGCACCGTTCAGAAATACGACACTCCTCTTGACCAGGCCACCACACCTTCGCTCGAAGCCTTGAAGGCCTACTCATTGGGGAACAAGACCCAGCGCGAAAATGGCGACACCGCAGCCATCCCCTTCTACAAGCGCGCAATCGAACTCGACCCCAAGTTCGCCAAAGCTTACGCTTCTCTTGGGGCTTCGTACTCCAATCTCGGAGAAACTGCCTCGGCCAGCGAAAACGTAAAAAAAGCCTATGAGCTGCGGGACCGGGTGAGCGAACATGAGAAGTTTAGCATCGCCGCCTTCTACTACACCTTTGTCACAGGGGAGTTGGAAAAGGCCAACGAGACCTATATGCTTTGGGCACAGACCTATCCCCGGAGCCCCGGACCTCACCACAACTTGTCGGTTAATTACGGTTATCTAGGGCAATATGACAAAGCGGTCGCAGAAACTCTTGAATCCCTGCGCCTGGACCCCGGCAGTAGCGACTCCTACGGCGACCTCGTTCAGTATTATGTTTTCCTTAATCGTCTCGACGACGCGAGAGCCACATATCAGCAAGCGATGGCGCGCCGACTTGACAGTGCCTCCTTGCACTTCAACATGTATTGCGTCGCTTTCCTTCAAGGCGACGCGGCAGAAATGCAGCGCCAAATGGTTTGGGCTATAGGTAAGCGGGGGATCGAGGACATCCTGCTTTCCTATCAGTCTGACTCTGAGGCGTTCTCCGGACATCTCGGGAAGGCGAGGGAATTCTCCCGACGTGCGGTCGAATCCGCCCGGGGTGCTGACGAGAAAGAATCGGCTGCTGAGTGGCAAATGAACGCGGCGCTGCGGGAAGCAGAGTTCGGCAATGCCACACGGGCCCGCGAGGAGACGGCCTCTGCGATGGCTCTGGTTCTAACTCGTGATGTTCAGATTCTGGCGGGTCTGGCCAAGGCGCGGTCTCGCGGTTCAGGCGGAGCGCAGGGGATGGCGGACGAACTAGAAAAGCAAAACCCGCTCAACACAGTAATTAATGGGTACTGGCTGCCCACCATGCGTGCCGCTGTCGAAATCAATCGCAACGACCCCAGCAAAGCTATCGAACTACTCCAGACAGCAGCTTCCACGGAGCTCGGCAATCCTCTTCCGCAGGTGAACGGTGGCGTATTCTTTTATCCCATCTATGTGCGTGCCCAGGCGTATCTACTACTGCACCGGGGCAGTGAAGCAGCAGCCGAGTTCCAGAAATTTCTCGCCCATCGCGGTGTCGTAGGAAATTGCCCGCTCGGCGCACTAGCGCGTCTCGGTCTCGCCCGCGCCTACGCTTTGCAAGGCGACACCCCCAAGGCCAAGGCGGCCTATCAGGATTTCCTGACGCTCTGGAAAGACGCCGACCCCGATGTACCCATCCTAATCGCCGCGAAAGCGGAATACGCGAAGCTGTAATCGTTCTTGGTGAAACTGCGCAAAAAGTTTGTCAGTGCCTGGTAAGTCGTTAATCAGGCATTAGCTCCCTTAGCTGTCGGTAAATCCGTTCCCGACCTGCTTGATGCAGTTCAAATTCTAATTCAAACTAGGGCACGGAGTTGCGCTTCGACAAAACAGGAGTTCGAACAACATGAGTAATTTGACATCCTCGCGTTCCTTGGCAGCCCTTCTATCCTGCGGATTATTGGCCGCCAGTCTTCCTTTGCGCGCCGACGAAGGCATGTGGACCTTTGACAATCCGCCCATCAAGCAGCTCCAGGAGAAGTATCACTTCACGCCGACGCAGGAATGGCTCGACCACGTGCGGCTCTCCTGTGTGCGCTTCAATGATGGCGGCTCGGGATCATTCGTCAGCGCCCACGGCCTCGTCCTCACCAACCATCACGTGGCGCGCGGACAGTTGCAGAAGAATTCCTCGGCGGAACACGACTATATCAAGGACGGCTTTTATGCGGCCACGCCCGAGCAAGAGATGAAATCGCCGGATCTGGAAGTGGATGTGCTCGTCTCCATGGAAAATGTGACGGAGCGCGTTCGCGCAGCGGTGAAGAATGCGAAAACGGATCAAGAAGAATTTGCCGCGCGCAAAGCGGTTTTGGCGGACATCGAGCGCGAGAGCACGCAGAAAACCAGCCTGCGCTCCGATATCGTTACGCTCTATCAAGGGGGCGAATACTGGCTTTACGGCTACAAGAAGTACACCGATGTGCGTATCGTGTTCGCCCCGGAGGAGCAGGCCGCCTTTTTCGGGGGCGACCCGGACAACTTTACCTACCCGCGCTACGACGTGGATTTTGCGCTGTTTCGCATTTACGAAAATGGAAAGCCCATCGAAAACAAGGATTATCTGAAGTGGAATGCCATAGGCGCGGCCGAAAACGAACTGGTTTTTGTCGCTGGACACCCAGGTTTGACGCAACGGCTGGACACGGTGGCGCAACTCGAATTCGAGCGGGCCTATTTCGAGACCAATCTCATCAAGCGGCTTAAGCATCGCATCGCCGCGATGAAAGCCTACGAGGCTCTCGGCGAAGAGCAGGCTCGCCAAGCCAGTTCGCGCATCTTTGGCCTCGAAAACGGGTTGAAAGCCTTCGAAGGACGTTACAAGGGTCTCCTCGATAAGAATGTTATGGACAGGAAAAAGAAGGAGGAAGAAGAGTTCAGGTCCAAGGTGATGAGCAATCCCGAATGGAAGCAGGCTTATGGCGGAGCCTGGGACGCCATCGCGGAAGCCATGAAAAAGAATTCCATTAGGATCAAGCAGTCCCTCTTTCGAAGTACCGATAGTCAACTTGGAGTGATCGGCGCCGAAATCGTGGAATATGTTGCAGAGATCAAGAAGCCCGATGGCGAACGCCTCGATGGCTACCACGAGTCACAGCTCGACTCTACACGGTTCGACTTGTTCTCTCCCGCTCCGATCTATCCTGCGTTTGAAATCGCGCGCATGACCGCCTCCTTGGAACAGGCCTTGCAGGAGCTGGGACCCGATGATCCGTTTGTGAAAACGGTTCTCAACGGGCGCTCCCCGAGGGATACCGCCACGCAAATTGTGAACGGTACGAAACTCGCTGACCCGGAAGTGCGGAAGAAGCTGGTGCAGGGGGGCGAATCGGCGGTTGCCGCGTCCACCGATCCGATGATCGTGTTACAGCGGAATCTGGATCCGATCCGCCGCGAAAACACCAAATGGTCGGAAGCGAACGTCGATGGCGTGGTGCAACAGGCCGGTGAAAAGCTCGGGAAAGCGCGCTTCGCGGTCTATGGAAAAAACACCTATCCCGACGCCACATTTACCCTGCGTCTTTCCTACGGCGAAGTGAAGGGCTATCCCATGAATGGCACGAAAGCGCCCTACAAGACCACTCTCTATGGATTGTATGATCGTGCGCAGAGTTTCGACTTTAAGGGGCCGTTCGTCCTTCCGCAGCGCTACGCCGCTGGACGCGACAAACTGGATTTGTCCACTCCCGTTGACTTCGTCTCCACCCATGACATCACCGGCGGGAATTCAGGTTCTCCGGTCATCAATCGCAATGCGGAAATCGTAGGCCTCATCTTCGACGGCAACATAGAATCGCTAGTGGGGGATTTTGTTTATAGCGAAGAAACGAATCGCGCCGTCTCCGTGCATACTGGCGTCATCACCGAAACCTTGCGCAAACTCTACAACGCCCAACGCCTTGTCGATGAACTAAGTGGAATCAGCTCCGTCCGATAACCAGTCTGAGGGCTAACTCCTTCCATGAGAAGGCCGGTGAGTGTCAAGTCTTTCCTTTTGTTTTTTCCTCTTCTTTGTTGTTTCTTTCTTCAAATTATTCCCATTGAGCCAAGCCGCCTCTGTCGCCACCCTTCCATCCGCACTCTTTGTTGAGCGATTGTCGCTCGGTGCAAGGTGGGTGTACTTGATTCAGTAGGTGCTGCTACCTGGTAATCGACCTCTACTCCTGTGTCTCGCCAAAATCTCATCCGCGTAGAAAATGGTGCGATTCGTCTTGTGCCTCGAATTGAAAAGAGAGCCTGGACTCGGTTAAGAGTTGCTTTGAGGAGCGCGAAGGTTTTCTTTAGGCGAGGACCTGGGCACATCCGGCATACATATATAAGGATCGGTAAAAAGTTGGTCTGGATCAGGCAGCCCGATCGTAACGATGATGCAGCCCGCCCAGTCGATCCTGAGAAAGAACGCGCCCGGAGGCGGTGGAGCGAATTCTGTAGTCCGGGGTTCCCTTCCGCAACCCAAGATGCGTGCGGTCTTCGTGGTAGTAGCGGACGTATTCAGAAAGCAAACGTTTCAGATGGCGTCCATTCACGGCAATGACATGATCCAGCAGATCTCGTCGGCAGCTTTCAACCCAACGCTCCGCTACACCATTCTGCCAAGGGCTTTCGAAGGACGTTCGTACCGGGCTCATCTTCAGGGATCGAACGGCGACTGGAACCTCCAGCCCGTACTTGGCATCGCGGTCGATTAGTCGGATGCTTGGTGACGTTGAAGTGCAGGATGCGTCGACGGCCGTGGCTGATGACGAAGAAGCAATAGAGCACGCCAAAGTTGATCGTTGGCACGGTGAAGAAGTCCATGGCCGCAATCGCTTCCCTGTGGTTTCGAAGGAAGGCGAGCCAACGTTTGGCTGGCTCGGGATCTCTCGGTGCCCGTTTCATCCAACGAGAGATCGTTCTCTCGCAGAGATCAAAACCGAGCATAAGAAGCTCTCCGTGGATGCGCGGCGCTCCCCAGGTTGGATTCTCAACAACCATCCGGAAGATCAACTCTCGAACTTCCTTCGGCGTCGGCTTCCTCCCCACCCGCGTCCCGACTCTAGAGATCAGTTTCCAGTACAAGCGAAAACCACCTCGGTGCCAGCGAATTACGGTTTCAGGCGTGACGACGACAAGAGCTTGTTTCCAGCCTGACCAGAAGCGACTGACGACGACCCAGAACAGTTTGTCGAATGGGCTCAGGCACGGGCTTCGACGCCGCCGCCTCAACACGGCAAGTTGTTGGCGTAATGCAAGATTCTCGAGGAGCAGACTCTGTCGCACGCGAAAGAACCGAACCAGCATTCCGAGGCACAGGCAGATGAATCGAAACATGGCCAGGAGTTATAACAGAAAGCTGGCGGGAGACGGCGGCAGCTATGTTATTGATTTCACAGCCGGCCAGAGTTTTGGCGAATGACAACCGTATAAAAATGGCACGCCCGTAAGCCTACACTCTACGAGTCAGAAACGCGCCGGGTCGCTTCTTGCCTCCACAACAGGAGAGGACGCTGCCAACTGGCTCGACTTCGTGACCATTCCCAACCCGAACCCGTCGGCACAATACTTGAAAATCCTCAAGCGATAGACCAAATTTCTCCGCAGAATCCGAGTCCCACATCTACTGCAAAATCCGTGACCTACTCCGGCAGGATTCGAGTCCTCAGAAGCCTGCTGCCAAACGTGGACGCTGACTCGTAACCCGTCGTGGCTCTTCTACGGTTGTCCGCCGACCGTCTCTCGCGGTCGCAGAAAAAAGAGCACTGCCGCCAGCACCAATCGCACGAGCGAGCGCCCCCAGATCAGATAGCCCGGATAGAGTCGGCGGATGTCCAGCGCATAGAGAGACAGCAACGGCGTGACGGCTAGTATGCAGAGTCCCACAATGACCGCGTTGATGATGGCAACGTTGCGGGCGGGATCGCGGGAGGCGAGAAAAAGCATCAGGCTGAGCATGAGAACCAATCCGCCCATTTCCTTCATCATGGAGAGCAGTAAGGTGGACACTTCAGACTCGGGAGGACGGAGAAAGAGACGCAGCACTAGTGGCTTGCCACTGAAAATAAGCAATAGACCTCCGGCGGCCGCGAGGAAGGAAAAAATACCCAGAACGATTCGCAAAACGCGATAGGGCGGTCTTGACATGAGATTGGCCTCCTCTCGCTAGAAGACAGACGGCTTGATCTACTAGTCTTGCTGAACCGTACTCCTGCACTCCCTATCGGGTCAACCTTCGAGACCCGCACGCTTCGCTCCCCGCGCGGCCTCTTCTCATTTCTGCAAAATCTCCCGCCGCCCCCCGTCGAGGCATAAGCCCTGTCTTTTCAGACTCCCGCAACCCCTTGCGAACCAGAAAGCTGATCTGTCAAATCACCTTTACGCGTGCTACTTTTCGCGGCTCTGCTTATCTAACAGGTATGAGCACAAAAACACTTCCGGTTACAGCAGTCAGTTTTGAAAGGGTCTTCGCTGCGCTTGCGACCAAGCGGACGCTCGGTCGCAGATCGCGATTCGGGAAGATTGCAAAAGACTTGACGGACTGGCGTGATATCGCCTGGGAGGCGCTTCGGAGGAAAAAATTGGGTAACACGCTGCCGCGTGCGATTGAAGGTCTCTCCGTAAAATATCGGGAAGTGCTTTTCCTGCGAGACGTCAAGAATCTGAACACCGCGGAAACCGCATGGGTTTTGGGCATCACCGTTGGAGCAGCAAGATCCCGCTTGCTTAAAGCAAGGATGCAGGTGCGCGATGCGCTAGCGTCGGGCCTCTTGCCGAAACCCAGTGAGAAAAACTCCGACCTTGGTAATTCTTCGCGCGCGAGATCCCTTGCAAATTCCTGGTCCCAACCCTCGCGTAGACAAAAACTAATGTCCGCCTACACGGGCACGAAGCGCGTCTTCCCATCCGAGAACGCAACGACCTCGTAGCGGTCAATCACCAAAATCGCCCCAGATGGACGCCTAACTGTCACATCATCGTTCGTGAAGTAAATCAATTGTCCACGAAATTTCTTCGTTGGTTTTCCCTCGCGCTCGATCGGCTCCCCACTCACGAAGTCAATCGGAACCAGATCAATCACTCGTGGCTGCTTGAGTTCGATCGTAAGTGTCTTCAAATCTTTCCTCCAACGATTTAGAAGCCCCGCCGCTTCGCGCCAACCACGGACTGTCTTCCCCTGTGCCTTTCGTTTCGCACGCGTCATTGCTCTTTCTCCGTGCAGGAATGCCAGTCCGGATCGCCGAAGTGTGTCTGGCAGAACCAGCGATTACACCGTTCGCAATACTTGGTGGCGATAATCATGCACGGCTCATCCCAGGGAGAAACGCCTGGCAGAATACCCCGCCCGGCTTCCTTTTTTCTTTGCCTGGAGCTTCTCGAGCGCTGATGTGATCCCAGAGGCTCAACTTACTAACTCTTCTTCGAGGTCACCGCTTAGAAGGCTGCCCACCGCTGCTCTACGTCCTTGCTTTTGCAGTGCGGACAGATGATCCCGCCCTTCTCATGCTCCGAGAGTCTCAGGATTTTTGAGAATTCCTTCTTGCAGGCTCGGCAGAGGAAATTGTACTGGGGCATAGCTCCCTCCCCATCGCAAACCCTTGTTCACGAAGATCCTAGACGCCCGTCCTGCGGGCGTCAATTGGCACCCCTCTGTTGAGAGCGGACGTGACGATGGTCGTCAAAGCGAGTCAGAGTTTCCTCAGCAATATAAAAGACTACGGCTCAGATGGGCCGGGGCGATGGCGGCACCAAAAATCCATTTCTGGCATGGAGAGGCGCGCCCAGTTCACCCCGAGTTTGGGTTCCTTTAGGTTCGAGTTTCGCCTTTCAAGATTCGAGCGGAGCGGCGGTCTGGAGCTAATTTCGCGAGGTGAGTTCGAGGAAGACGCGGAGCTTACGCGCGCGCGAGCGGTTGCGCAGCTTGCGCAACGCCTTGGCTTCGATCTGGCGGATACGTTCACGGGTGAGGGCGAAAGTCTGGCCTACTTCCTCGAGCGTGTGCTCGCTGCCGTCCTCCAGCCCGTAGCGCATCTTGATGATCTTTTCCTCGCGCGGGGTGAGGGTCTTCAATAGTGACGCAGTCTGCTCCTTCAGGTTCAAATTGATGACCGCGTCCGAGGGCGAGGCCACCGCCTTGTCCTCGATGAAGTCGCCCAGCTGTGAATCTTCCTCCTCCCCGATCGGCGTTTGTAGCGAGATGGGCTGCTGCGCGAATTTCAAGATCTTGCGCACCCTGTCGATTGGGATATACATGCTCATGGCGATCTCTTCCGACGTGGGCTCGCGGCCGAGCTCCTGCACCAGTCGCCGGGTCGTGCGGATCAGCTTGTTGATCGCCTCGATCATGTGTACCGGGACACGGATCGTGCGCGCTTGGTCGGCGATGGCGCGCGTAATGGCCTGGCGAATCCACCAGGTGCCATAGGTGGAGAACTTGTAGCCGCGACGCCATTCGAACTTGTCGCCCCCCCTCATCAGGCCGATGTTGCCCTCCTGGATCAAGTCGAGGAACGACAAGCCGCGGTTGGTGTACTTCTTGGCGATGGAGACCACCAGGCGCAGGTTGGCCTCGGTCAGCTCCTTCTTCGCCTGCTCGACTTCGGCCTCCCTGCGCAGGATCAGCGTGAGGGTGCGTTTGAACTCGGTGAAGCCGACCTTGCCCGAGACTCCGATCTCCTTCAGCTCTAAGCGGCGCGAGCGTAGCTCCTTGCGCGCGTCGCTGGCGGTCTCGCCCTTGGCAGCGCGCCGCTCGAGCCGGCCGACCTTGCGCTCCAGCGACGGCAGCCGCTCGACGGTGTGGCGGATATTGTCGATCAGGCGCTTCTTCTCGATCAGGTTGAACTCAATCGACCGCGCCAGTTGCGACATCTCGATGCGCGTGCGCCCCAGCGAGCGCTGCGCCCGCAGATAGACGCGCTTCTTCGACCTCGGCGTGTGTTTGAGCTTCTCGGCCTGCTTGAGCGCCGTCTGGTAGAGCTTCTCGATCTTATCAATGATGCGGAGAGTCTGCTTGGTCTTGTTCTCGATCTTCGCGTCCGTCGGCTCCTCCTCGTCGAACTGGACGATTTCCTTGATCGACCGGGTGTCTTTCCGGAGCACCTCGCCGATCGCCAGCAGCTCCTTAATCACGCTGGGCGAGCGCGAGATGGTCTTGAGGACCAGCATTTGCCCGCGCTCGATGCGCTTGGCGATGGCCACCTCGCCCTCGCGCGTCAGCAGCGGCACCGTGCCCATCTCGCGCAGATATATGCGCACCGGGTCGTTCGTCTTCTCCATTGTGCCCGGCGTCAGGTCGAGTTCGACTTCCTCGGCGGTGACTTCTTCTTTGGGTTTGGTATCGCTGATTTCCGCGGATCCCGCGGCAGCGCGCGCGGCCTTGGCGCTGGACACATCTTCGTAGACATAGATGCCGTAGCACTCGAAGGTGGAGAGCAGGTCGTCGATCTCCTGTGACGAGTGCACCTCGGCCGGGAGCATGTCATTCACCTCATCGTATAGCAGGTAGCCGCGTTCCTTGCCCATGTTGATGAGCCGGCGGACCTGGTCATATTTTCCTTCAATCACCAGCGACAACGGTTTCTCCCCCCATCAAGCCACTGCCAGAGTTGGCCGAACCTGCCCCAAGACGATAGGCCGAGGGGCTCATGCAGATAACGACCAGTGCATATTGAGAGGTATGTGCACGGGGATCACAGGAAAGTTCGGCCGGCGAGCAAGCGGTCGTAAGGGATGCCGCGCGGGTCGAGCCCCGCAAACAGTGGCTGAAACCACTCGGAATGCTCGAACAGGATCGCAATCCCTGGAGATAAAAGAGACACTTCGATGCCTCTGCGCCTACAATTCCAGCTCAATGTCCGGACCATTCGCCCGGACTTTGTAGGAACCCACCCCTTGCGGCGCCGGCGGGCTGAGCACCTCGCCGGTGCTAACCTTGAACTTGGCGCCATGCCAGGGGCAAGTGACCTCGTCGCCCTCGAGTTCCCCCTCTGAGAGAGGGCCGCCGCGATGCGTGCAGGTGTCGTCGATGGCGTGAAACTTACCGTCCAAGTTGAACAGGGCGATCTTCTTTCCTTGCACCTCAACCAACTTGCCGTGGTTAGGTTCAAGCTCGCTCGCTTGCGCTACTTTGACATATTCGGGCATGCTAACCTCCTCGATCGCTCAACTATCCTGAGGCGCGCTGTCGTGGTCCGACAAAGCGCAGCGAAGCAGGACGTACCTTCAGTTACTTGCCGTCGTGCATCGCGGTCCGCGCCGCCGTAAGCATTCCTTCGTGATTAGATACTCTTCGGCCCCGCGCCCGCCGCCGACGACGTAGTTGTTCTAGACGCCTTCCCAGGGGAAACGTTGTTGTCGGCCTTCTTGTCCGCGCTCCTGTTAATCTCGATCGAGCCTTTGAAGTACGCGCCGTCTTCGATGATGATCTGCGCTGTCGTCAAATCCCCAATCACCGAACCGTCTTTCTTGATCTCGATCTTGCTCTTCGCATGCACGTTTCCCTTCACCTTTCCACACACCACTACCTCGCGGGCGATGACGTCGGCTGTCACGTTCGCTGTCGCTCCCATCGTCAGCTTCCCCTCACCGAGTCGGACCAGTCCTTCAACTGCTCCCTCAATGTACAGGTCCTCGTTACCCGAGATTTCGCCTTTCACATGCAGGCTCGACCCGAGCCGCGCTATCGCTCCCGCTGGCGGCTGATTCGTTTGCCAATTTTTCGGTTCCGGGTCCGCAGCTTGCGGTGGATGCGATTTTTTGTTACCCCACATCGGACCTCCCTAGGGACAGGAGCACGGCTGACATATGGAGTCGGCGCTACACTGTTTCACGTCTCATCTCTGGTTCGCTGATATGTATCTCTAAACATCGTCCCATTCGCCTTGAAGGTATATCCCCGCAGTTCTGTCCACTTCTCAAACAATCTTGGATTGTTCTTCAGTTGCAGCAATGCAGACGCCACCACTTCCGCGCTCGGCATGTCTGGGTCCGCCGCAACAGAAAAGCACGTCGATTCGGAACGGGGAGAGATATTACATACGAATTTAGAGTCCACCAGGAAGTGCATGCGGCCAGCTGTCAGGAGGTAACTTTCGCCACAAACTTGCTTAGCTCCAGTCAGTGCAGCAATGCGCTCCAGGTACTTCGTGGCGCGCTGGGCGGGCGTGCAGTTGGGTAGCTTTCTCATCGCTAGCCGATCACTGCGCACGGGTGAACACCTGGCCGTCCGCCTTAATCGCCAGCCCGTTCTGGACGGCCCACTTGTCAAAGAGCGCTGGGTTGTTCGTGAGCTGCAGCAGCGCGGTAGCAATTTCCTCCGCTTTCGGCATGCCTTTATGCACGGGATAAAAGCAAGTTTCCTCATATTTACATTCGGGATCTGTCATGTCTCGCAGCCGCCCGACATATCTGTCGCGCACATGAAATCGCTTCTTGCCGACGTCCAGGACATAAGCATGATCCATTTGCGCGGCGCCGGTGAGGGCAACGATGCGGCGCAGATATGTTTTCGCGCGATCCTTTGGGTCGAAGGGGTCCAGATCATCCGAACCGTTCTCAACGCGGTTGCCCGCGATTACTGCCACGCCTCCCAGGTCTGAGATGTGGAGGCCCTGCTCTAAAAGATTGTTGTGTCGCTGTTGCCGTAGGGCAATTGCTCTAGCCAACGGCCTGCGGTACAGACCAGGGAACACACACCTCCACACGATCAGAGCGAGGAACGCGATCGTAGATAGGTTTGCGGGCGCCATACAGGTACCACCGGGTTTGAATTGGACTATGGCCAGCGTCTGATTCAGCCCAATGCTAACGAAGTCTTACACTGCCAGCGAGGGTGGTGTCGGTAGCGGCTAGCGCGCGGTTAGCCGCCTGCGATGGGATGAACCATCAAGACTTCGTTCTGCTCGCGCGTGACTTTCTCGAGGCGTTCGCCGGTCGCCATGTCAAATGGCTGCGCGCCGGTCTTGGCTTCATACTCGGCAATCACTTTGTTCACTTCTTCCATGTCGGCGGTTGCCGGATCGTATTCGAGAAGCGTCGTATCGCCGTGGGATGAAAATGTCAGAATTTTGGATTTCATATTTGGTCTCCTGTGGGACGTTCCTTTTCGGTTTCCTGTGGAAGCAGTCGGCAGGTGTGGGTCCCTAAAGGCCATATTGCACCGATTCCGACAGTTGTCAAGATGGCATTCCGCGGTGCAATGAGGATCGCGTCGTGTTTCATAGGCCTAGCTGCTTGTGGTACAGGAAATACGCAGAGGCATCTCTCCCTCCGCGTAGGGCGACTGATCGGGAGTTGGCATTCACTGCAAAGCACTCTAACCGATCATCGACTGTTCGGATCCTCGCCTGGGGGCAAATCAGGTTCGTACACGTTGCCGTACCGGGTCGTTTCGGCGGTGATCACCGACCTCACAGTAAGACCAGTGTCGCGTCCCGCCACGTTGTTGGCAAGATCGTTGAGGTGCGCGACCTTGTGCCTCGCGAGAATTAAGAGCGCGTTTGAAATGAATAACATTGTGGCTCGCGAAAATGTCATCGCAGGCGAGGAACCTAAGAATCACCAACATCCAGTTCGAAGTTCAATGACGGGAGCTTAAGAAAGATAGGGCATGTAACATTGTTATATGGGTCCTACCTGAGCTGCGATGGGCCAGACCAAATTTTCGGTGGAGACTGGATGGGGATTATATTTCTTTCATAGTTCTTACCGACTGTGCCTCCCGGAAATCTCGAAATATCTGACGGGACGGGAGTTATATTTCCTTCATAATTCTAGCCGATGCTCATTTTTCTCACGACACTCTCGCATCTTTGGCCTCGAGCTTGCGGTCGCGTGCTTCCCTCGGGCTCGAGAACCTGGCTCTACGCCATCAAATCGGCGTGCTCCAGAGGTCTGCAGGAAAGCGCCCAAAATTGACCTCGGGCGACCGCCTGCTATGGATCTGTCTGTCGCGCCTCTGGCGCGATTGGCGCTCGGGGTTGGCCATCGTCAAGCCACAAACCGTCGTAGCCTGGCATCGTGCCGCCTTTCGTTTGTTCTGGACCTGGAAGGTGCGCTGCGGGAAACCAGGACGACCCGTCATTTCAAGCGAAGTCCGAGATCTGATTCGCAAGATGTGCCGGGAGAATCCCGGTTGGGGTGCACCCCGCATCCACGGCGAACTGCTCAAACTGGGCATCGACATCGGGCAGAGCAGTGTCAGCAAATATATGGTGCGCTGCCGCAAACCGCCATCTCAGACTTGGCGCACCTTCCTGGAGAACCATGCCCAGCAGTTGGTCTCGATCGACTTCTTCACCGTGCCCACCATCCGGTTCCAGGTCCTTTACGTGTTCCTGGTGTTGGCCCATGACCAGCGCCGCATTTTGCACTTCAATGTGACCGCCCTCCCGACCGCGGAGTGGACGGGACAGCAACTGCGCGAGGCATTTCCCTTTGCCCAACTCCCGCGCTACCTCCTGCGCCACCGCGATGCGATCTTTGGCGATGACTTCCGAGAACACGTGCGAGACATGGGCATTTGCGAAGTCCTGTCTGTACCGCGCTCGCCTTGGCAGCGAGCCTATATCGAGCGGGTGATTGGCTCCGTTCGTCGCGAATGCCTCGATCATATGATGGTGTTCCATGAAACCTCTCTACGACGAACTCTCACTTCCTATTTCGATTACTATCACCGATCGAGAACGCATCTTTCGTTGGGGAAGGACTCACCGGAGCCACGAGCGATTCACCCGCCCGAAATGGGATCCGTCGTAGCGCTACCCCTCGTCGGCGGGCTGCACCACCGCTACGAACGACGGGCTGCCTGAACGAGCCAGAATCAAACCCTGCCGGTGTTGGGTTTCCGACTTTCTAGCCCGAAGAGTGCTCGCGCACAGGTGGGCATCACAGCGAATTGGGTTCACCAGATTCAAGCAGGGTCCGCAAGCCCATCGACCTTTGCGGTTCATTTGGAAGAATAACTTCGACCCTTGGGCTGCTCCGAATTTTCGGGAGGCACAGGCTGCCGCAGAAGTGCTGATGGTACGGCACTGGACCACTTTGGATAATGCGCAGGTTTGCATCTTCGCAATCCGGAAATCAGGACGAATAGCGAAGCCTGCTTATCAATGTTTCTAGACGCGGGCGATCTTCCGCACTCACTGCCGTGAACTTCATTGCCAATCCACGACCGGGCTCGGCACGCCGCACAACTGCGTCGGCCCTGATCTGTCCCTCCTGGACAAGAAATTCAAGCTTGGCCGTCGAACCCACCTCCCTTGACTTGGGTGTCTCTACAAACAGACCGCCCAGGCTCATATTCCGAACTTGTGAAATGTCTTCACGTCCAGCACAGCGCCAATCGACCCACACGCCCGCGGGCGTCTCGACTCGCGAGGTGAACCTCCTTGAAGGGGAAGCGGATGGTTTCAACATGTGCTCATCTGCGGGGCTGGCTTTCTCAAAGTGGTCTGCGCCCTCTCAAGGAGAGTAGAAAAGACGACCCCGCGCCTCTCGATCACTCGAAGAGAATCGTCTTCCTGCTCCCCTTGCTCCTCCATCATCAGGATAAGAAGTATGTATACCCATACCCTGAATCCACTAGAACCAGAGATCACTTACTGGAGGTGAGAGATAACCGGCTGAGTGATTCGGAAGCCGGCGCATCTTGAACCTCCTCAGGATAGAATGGCCGACTCGTAGTTCCTGCGGCAGTTGCAGTCAGGGATACTGTCTGTCCATGTTGTTAGGACTCATGCCCTGGTATGAGCGTGAAACCCGAATTAAGCTAGTGCGATTCACAATGCCGGGTCTGTTCAACATTGCACACTTCCAGAATCAAAGAAAGACAGTCGTGTTGTGTGCGCCGCGTGCTGGGCCGCAATCCGAAAACGACAGTTCGGGGATGACCTCGGATTGAGATAGCAATTCTGTAAGTGTTGGATTGTGCATAACGAAAACTCCGTCCAGCGGTTTCCTCGTCAGACGTCACATTGTTACTTCCCGGTCGCCTGCTTAACCCAGCCTCCAGTTCCCTTCCGCATGTCGCTGATTTCAATGGCATTCGTCACCGATGGGATTTGCGCGATCCACAGTACCCCGTTGGACCAATCAGTTCACCCTTTACTCCGATCGCTTTGGCCGCGTCCAAAAACCCCACCTGCGCCTCCTGCCAGTACGGCAAGTTAATATTGGTCGCCACGAAGACGTAACGTTCGTTTTCCTCGTGATAAGGTTTCGCACAAGCCACAACGACTGCGGCCACCAAGAAAACAAGAAAACAGGCCAAAGTGACCCCACATTTTCTCATTGGAATTCTCCTCTCGCACTCGGGCTCGCCTGCGGGAGCGTCTGCTCGCACCTTCGGAAAACTCGGGCTCCTGCACACACCCCATCTTCGACCAAATGAAGCCGGTGGAGCCCGCTCCCGTGAAAAAGATTGGAAAGTTCTCCGAGTTCTAAGGCTTCGCAGCGGCGGCTTTGGTTTTCGCGAGCTCAGGGACGACGCCGAGCTGCTGCATAAGGCCCAAAGCATCCCAGTTGACCCAGCTTTCTGCCATCTTGCCGTTAGCGAGGCGGGCGATGGTCACCCCGGAGATGTTGATTTGCTTTCCGGTTGGTGCAATCCCGCTGAGATCACCTTTATGGGTACCCCGACAGGACCAACGGGTCATTACTATTTCGCCCTCGGCAATGACTTCCTCCATGGTCAATTGAATGTCGGGGAAGGCCGTGCGGTAAAGGGTCGCTCTCTTCTTTTCACTCTCCGGGCCCCGCCCAAAATCGAGTGTCGAAGCGTCATGGTGTTCATAGTTTGGGGCAAAGAGCTGGTCTGCCAGCGACAGATTGCCCTTGTTCCAAAGTTCTTCAAACAGACGACGGACGATAGCTTTGTTAGGTTCTGACATGGGGTGTTCTCCTTTTTGAGAAATGCGGAAACTGTCCTCGCATGAGAAGCGAGTCGGACTGTGATGTGGCCTGGAACCGCTGGCGTCTTGAGCGTGCAGTCCTGTACGTCGGACAGGAGGTTAGTCTCCGCGAGAGTGGAGAAAAAGGAACCGAGGAGGTACTGCCCTTTTAGCGCTCGATGCGGAGCTTGGCTTTCAAAGAAACTGCGCTCGGACTACGGAGCAGGAGTCCCGCCTCACACGGCGAAACCTCAGCACGAGCTTGTTCCCCGCGAATGTACGTGTCAAGGAGAATCGAAAAACTCTTCTGGGCAAATGGAACGGCGGCGATACGGACGCGCGTTGCGGACACGGGGTTCGTGTGGGTGTAGAATGCGAGCTATAGGCAAGGTTTCCTACCACAGAGGATAGGTCATGGAGCCAGCCGACCTGCGGCGATACCACAGATTGTTGTTGAAGAAACAGCGGGAGGTGTCGTCTGCCCTGGGCGAGGCGCAGTCGCGGGTGCCGGCAGCAGGTGGCTTAGAGGGTGATTTCATTGACCAAGCGAATGCCGACGAGGAAGCGGAGCTGCAGATTCACTTGCATCAAATTGGGTGGCGTCTTACAAGAGCAATCGAAGAGGCAGTCGTTCGGATCACGAAGCGCACATATGGAGTGTGCGAAGCGTGCGGACATCCCATTTCAAAAGTCCGGTTGAACGCCGTCCCCTGGGCACGCCACTGCCGCGAATGGAAGGAGCACGAGCGCTCAGCCGCCTAATGGTGGCGCGCCGACCAATAGTCAGGCCTTCAGTATCCTGGGCGTTCGGCTGACACGGACGCGGACTATGGGCAAGTTCAGCAGTCACACTCATGAATGCCCACGCTGCGGGATGCGCTGGGAATGTGGGGAGGCAAATTATCAGGACGAGTGCCCGTATCCCATCAAGACGCTTTGCACAAAATGCTGGGCTCAAGGACCGGCAAGAGTTGCGTCTCTACGGGAAGGCAAAGAGCGAGCATAAACTAGAGGACGGTAGCCTATCAGCGTGAGAACCAACTTACTTCTGGAGCGCGATCCATGCCTTTCGAAGGCTGATACGGTCGGAGCAAGGAGGTGACCCATGGCCTACATCATTGCTGAACCCTGTATCGGAACCAAAGATACTGCCTGTGTGGACGTGTGCCCGGTGGATTGCATCCATCCAGCGAAAGGCAGAACCTATGACGATGGCCGACCGACGTTCGATGAAGTGCCTCAGTTGTATATCGATCCTACTGAGTGCATTGATTGCGGCGCCTGTGTTCCGGTCTGTCCGGTGACGGCCATTTTCGTGATGGATGATCTCCCCGAGAAGTGGCAAGCGTTCATCGAGACCAACAAGAACTACGTTGACGGCGGCAAGTTTCAGCCCGACAAGTATCAGAAGGTGAGTAGCTGACGGTCGCCTCAGCATTGCGCTTGGCGCCCGGGAGTCCGGGTGGACCGCGCCGAGAAATCCGCTCGCCTCGGGGCTATTCCTACTGGCTGCGTTTTGGACGTTAGGGGAGTGCGGCTCGTGCGAGTGCGGAGTCCCACGAGAGTCAAATGTTCCCGTCCAACTAGCATCCAAAATCGGGCATCTTGAACTCGTGCAGTCGGTTTGAGAGTTGGGAAGAAAATAAGGCCCCCACCCGTGCCTGAGGGCCTTACCATGCAGGTTGATTATCGAAGGACCGAATCCCCCCACGCATGTTGCCCCAGGGCGAACAGTGGCCAGGAGGTCCAATGCAGAGCCGCTAGGCGTGTATGCAGCCTATATCCTGAAGCTAAGCCAGGACATTGTTACGGCGATGATCTTGGCGAGGGACAGCTCATGAAGCTCCTTTTTTCAGACCATTGAATAACCACCCGCCATCCACGCTTCGACACCTCCCTTTAGCACCGTGACGTTCGTAAAGCCCTGCGCCTGATATTTGGCTGCCTGACCGACAGCGCTCGCTTCGCCGGGTCAACCTCAATAGAAAATGATTTCCTGTGCCTTCGGCAGTGACGCCGCCCGTGACTGCAAGCTGGCGAAGGAGATGGACCCGTCCAGATTTAGCATCCGGCATTTGGCCTCGTCCTCATAGGCACAGACTAGTAGGGCTTGGTTTGCCTTTGTCTTTGCGTGCGCTTGTTGCACGCTGATTCGCTTGATGTCCGCCATCTGTCCTCCTTGTGCCATGCGATTATAACGCTCTGGAGTCTCGATTGCGTGGCGAAGCATTGGCTGAGAATATTAGTATTCCTACAATCCTTAAGCAAAATGACCTTGGACGAATTTCGCGAATCGCTCACAGCGGCCGAGCCGCCAGCCGGACTCACGCACGCCCTCGCAGGGCTATGGTGGGACGCCAAGGGCGATTGGAGGCGGGCGCACGAATCCGCGCAGCAAGATGAAGGCGTCGAGGGTTCGTGGGTGCATGCGTACCTCCACCGGAAAGAAGGCGATCAGGGCAACGCAGCCTATTGGTATCGTCGGGCTGGTAAACCCGTGTGCCGGGAGCCGCTCGACGGGGAATGGCTCAGCATTGTCGAAGGCTTGCTTGGCTGACCAAAACGCACTCCATGTGCGCTCCGAGTCTCCATCAACCTGAGGCCCTATGGTGACGACGGCGAACCTGTAAAGGGCGGCTGGCATATCTATCCGGAGATGGCGCCTGCTGGACTTTGGACTACTCCGTCGGATGTTGCGCACATGGCCATTGAGGTTCAGAACGAATATGTCGGGAAATCAAACAAGATCCTTTCGCAGCAGATGGTCCGCGAGATGCTCACCCACCAGAAAGATGATTGGGGTCTGGGCTTCGCGCTGGAGTCGCCCGGGCACATGGCGCGATTCGCACACGGTGGACAGAACGCAGGGTACCGATGCGATTTAGAGGCCTACGCAGAGATGGGGCCTGGTTTGGCGGTGATGACGAACTCAGATGGCGGCGAATTTCTCATCCAGGAACTGCTTCGAGGGGTGGCGAAGGAATACTCGTGGCCCGATTTTCAGCCTATCGAGCGCACGGTCGCGAAAATTGACCCTGCCATACTTGGCGCTTACGCCGGGACCTATGAGGACCCGAGCGCCGGCAAGATAACCGTTTCGGTGAGGAATGGCGCACTCTACGTTGAGGCGCCTCCGCTCGGCCCCGAAGCAGAGGAACTTTATCCCGAGTCGAGCACGGACTTCTTCATTCTGTCGAACGACGTGACTTCCAGTTTCCAAAAAGACGAGAAAGGTAACGTGTCGAAGCTCATTGTCCATGCCTTCGGACACAGTTTCGAATTGAAGAAAACTTCGTAATGTGATCCATTCCCAAATTTCGGCCAACGAGCTGCCGTAAGTACCAGCTTTCACCGTACAAGGTCAGCAAAGGGATAATCCGCTTTCCACTTTCGGAGCCAACGATACGCCTCTGCGCGGCTAGAGTCGGCTACCCTTCCACAACCAGTGCAGCCCCATCAAGGGTTCGGCTCGATGCCAATGCGATCATTGACTGCTGATCGAATTCGCTGCTTGCAGCCAAGGTAGCATTCGGTCGTTTGCACCGAAACGTGCCCCAAAAGAAATTGGATCTGCTTCAACTCGCCTCCCGATGCGTGGCATAGCGTCGCAGATCGTGCGGCGCCAACTTCGCCACGCCGATGCTCTTGGCGGATTCCTTCACGATGTGCCAAACCGCCTTTACCGTCATTCCATATCCCCATGTTCTGCCTATTTTGTTGACCCGGCGATACACCTTTCCTCGATCAATTGCGGCTGCGGCGAGCCAATCGTCCAGTTCGGTTCGCACCCAATCGGGAACCAGAACAGTTCGCACGTGACCTCCCTTGCCGGCCAGATCAACAATGGCCCAATGATCCTCGCGCTGCTGGAGATGATCCAAAGTCAAAGCCACGGCTTCATGCCTTCTCAACCCACACGCGAGTAGCAATGCGAGCAAGGCTCGGTCGCGCTTCCCTTTCAATCGCTGACGATCGGGGGCTTGCCACAGCGCATGACCTTGCTCTGCCGTTAACCAGTTTCCGAGGCGCATGCCAAGTTTCTTCACACCTTTGACGCGACGAACACCGGCAGCCAAATCACTGCTGAGAAGACCGCAGTCGGCCGCTTCGTATGCGATCCGGCGCACAGCGCCAAGACGCAGATTGATGGTGCCGGGGGCTAGTTGACGGGATTCGAGATGAGAGCGATAACGCAAGACCACGATCCTGTTGAAGGCCAAACGCGGTTCCGAGCAATACCAGTCAACGAACTCATCGATGGCGTGACGATAACCCCGCTTTGCGTCTGCTGAGTTGAGGCTGTTCAACACAGCGGCCTTGGCGTGTTCCAAGTCTGGCAAACGTAGGACGGATTTGGTGCTGCTGCGTCTTCTTCTGGAACTTGGCTTCTGCTTCATGACCGGTGGCCTCCGTGCCACCGATCAATGATCTGAGAGCGCCGCGACTATAAGGTCAGAGTCGCCCGTCATCCGGCCACGTTGCGAAGTGCTCGATCCAGATCGGTCCAAAGGTCCTCGACGGCCTCGATACCCACGCTCAGCCGCAGCAGCGCCGGGGGCAGGTGCTCCTGCCCAGGAATGCTGGCCCGCCGTTCGATAGTGGACTCGACCGCGCCCAGGCTGGTGGCGTGTTGGATGAGCTGCAGTCCGGCGCACACGGCGTCGGCGCCGGAGGCGCCGCCACGCACGTCGAACGAGATAATCGTGCCGAAGCCCTTGAGTTGGCGTCGCGCGGCCGCGTGAGTTGGGTGGCTCGCCAGGCCGGGATAGCGCGTCAGAGTGACGTTTGGATGTCGCGCGAGCCGCTCGGCCAGTGTCATCGCGTTGCACTGCGCCCGCTCCAGCCGCAGTGCCAGCGTCCTAGCCCCGCGGACCGCGAGAAACGTTTCGAGGGTGCCGGGTGTTGCACCCGCGAGCTCCCGGGCCTGCCGTAGCGCCGCCAGCAGGTTCGCGTCGCGCACGGTGACGACGCCGCTGAGCAGGTCCGAGTGTCCACCGATGAACTTCGTCGCCGATTGCATGGCCACGTCGGCCCCGAGCGCCAGTGGGCGCTGATTGAGCGGCGTAGCGAAGGTGTTGTCCACGCCTAGGATCGCACCACGCTTCCGCGGCGCGGCGCAGATGGCGTCTAGGTCAGCCACGGTCAGCAGCGGGTTCGAAGGCGACTCCAGCCAAATCAAGTCGGCCACGCCACACATCTCGATCCAGCGTGCGGTGTCGGCCACGGCGACGCGATGCACGGTCCACCGGCCGCGACTTTGGCCAGCTTTGGCGATTCCCGCGACAGCCTGGTAGCAGTCGTCCGACAGGGCCACGACCGAGCCTGTGTAGAGTTGATCGAAAATCGCCGCGATTCCCGCCATGCCGGAGGCGAAGGAGACCGAAGAGCCACTTTCGAGGCCGCCGACGATCTCTTCCAGTGCTTCCCAACTCGGCGTTCCGTCGTCGCGAGAGTACGCACGGCGCTCGCCCAGCACGAAGTTCGACGCCGGGCATGGCGGCACGTTTAGCGACGAGCCCGGGCGCCGGTCCCGTCCCGCGGAGACCAGCCAAGATTCGACCGAACCTAGATCACTCGCGTTGTGCCCCGTCCTGTCCCTCGATGTCATTGCTCGATCTTAGCAAATGGCATGGGGCTCGGTCCTTCTGGGAAACACGACCATTGTGCCCTGGACCGTTGACCCACGGGTGTATCGTCGGCCAACCGGAAGTAATGGCGCGAATCGGGTCTGCCGGGATTACTTCCGGCTTCCCCGTTATCTATCCGGAATCGCAAGCAAGTGCCAGTAGAGCATCCCACGGTCAAGACTTCGCGGGTGTTCGGAGGAGATTTCCGTCTATGAGCACGCGATAATGCGGATCAAAGGAGGACAACTACTCGTAGCGCAGCGCCACCATCGGGTCGACGAGCATCGCTCGGCGCGCAGGAATGTAGGACGCCAAGAGCGAAATCAATATGAGCAGGGCAGCAACAGCGGCAAACGTCATCGGATCACGTGTCGTCACGCCAAACAGCAAGCTCCTCATCAACCCCGTCAGTCCCAAAGCAGCCCCGATTCCAATCGCCACGCCCCCCAGCGCCATCTTTGCACCCTGCCTTAGGACCATTCGGAACACGTCTCCACTCTGTGCCCCGAGCGCCAAACGAATTCCAATTTCGCGCTTGCGTTGTGACACGGTGTAGGAGATCACGCCATAGATGCCTATGATCCCCAGCACCAGCGCCATCGCGCCCGCGATCCCGAGCATCACTAGCGTGAAGGAAGTTCGCGCGACCGATTTGTCATAGACTTCTTGCATCGTGCGCACGGATGCCAGCGGCAAATTCGAGTTAACCGACCACACGGCTTGCTGGACCTCGTTAAGAAAGGCTTCCGTGCCGGCCCGCTCGCTTCGCGCCACAAACGTCTCCGTCCGTACCGTTTGTGCAGCTTTAGTGCCAAACAGATACTCCATCATCGGTGGCCAATAAACGATTTCAGGCGCCTTGTCCTGCACGCCTCTTTCTCGAACATCCTGTACCACGCCGATCACCTCATGCCATGGCATCTTAGGGAACTCGCGCAATTGCTTGCCCAGAGCCGCCAACGGCGTGCCCCACATCTCTCGCGCCAAATTCTCCGAAATCATCACTACCGGTCGCAGCCCGTATACGTCGCTCCACGTGAATTCCCGGCCCGCAATCAATCGCGTTCCGGCCGTTTGCACAAAGCCTGGAGAAATATATTTGTACAGATACAGCGGTGCCATTACGTTGTCGGGGTATGTTTTGTCTTGGGCAAAGATGCAGTCCCAGTCCGAATCGAAACCTTCCATCGGCATTTCGCTCACCAGCCCCGCAGACGTCACACCGGGGGTTGCTGCCAGCTTCTCCAGAATTTCGTTCTGAATGCGCAGCACTCGCTCCGGCTCCGCTACCAGCGCGCCCGGAATCGAGATGCGCATCACCTGGAGATGCTGGGGGTCTGTGAATCCCGGATCGACCGTTCGCAATGCTCGGAACGTTCGGATCATCAAGCCCGCGCTCACTAGCAGCACGAGTGCCATCGCCACCTGACCCACTACGAGAATGTTGCGGGCGCGGTGGCGCTCCCGGCTCGCGCTCGCTGCCCGGCCTCCGCTGCGGAGAGCTAACGATGCCCGCGGCCCGGCATATTTCAGCGCAGGAATTAGGCCGAGGAACAAACCGGAAAGCACCGCAAGCAGCACAGTGAACCCGAGCGTCCGCGCATCCAGCGAAATCTCGCTTAGGCGCGGCAGATTCGTCGGGCCAATAGCCAACAGCAGACGCACCCCGGCATAAGCGAAGGCAGCGCCGAGAGCTCCTCCCATCAGCCCCAGCATCACGCTTTCAACCAGAAGTCCTCGAACCATTCGTCCCCATCCCGCGCCGAGCGCGGCGCGAACGGCCAGTTCCTGCTGTCGCGCCTCGATCCTCACCAGCAACAGGTTCGTGACGTTAGCGCAGGCGACGAGCATCACCAGCCCGATCGTCCCCATCACCACCCAGAGAACGTCGCTGACGTTGCCAATAACTTCTCGCTTTAATGGACGAATCATCGGTGTAATCTTCCACGCCTCGTAGAAATGCGGATTCGTGCCAGGACCATTTGTCCAGGAGTCCATCCAGATTGGCAACATGCGCGTCAGATCGGCATTGGCTTCCGCGATGGTGAAACCGGGTTTCAGCCGCGCGACCCCCTCGAACCCGAATCCCGCAAGGATCAAATTGCGGCGGTCAAACGCGAGCGGCACAATGACGTCGAAATCGGTATCGACCAACCGGAAGCCTTTATGGGTAACGCCGACTACTTCTCGAGGCCGCGCATCCACTGTAATATTGTGCCCGACGATCGACTGGTCGCCGCCGAACCGCCGCTGCCAGTAGCCATAGCTGAGCATTACGCGCTGCGGGCCGCGCGGAACTTGATCTGCCTCGGAGAGCCATCGCCCAACTGCAGGCGGAACGTCCAACGCCTGAAGTACACCATCGCTGACTTCAACGGTACGCACCTGCTCCGGCTCAGCCACGCCTGTAACGCTCGCGGTTCCGGTATCCCACACTCCCAATGACTGGAATGCGCGATTGTGCTCGGCGTACGTGAAATACATAGAGGGCGAAAGGTGCAGGCCGCTCTCGAAATCCGCCAGTCCTGGCGCGCCAGGGGCGATTTGGTGCAGCGATACTAACTGCTCAGCATTTGGATAGTTCAGCGGTTTCAGCAGCACGCAATTCACCACGCTGAACACCGCCGTGTTCGCGCCGATTCCTATCGCGATCGTCAGCAACGCTACTGCGGTAAACATCGGGTTGTGGCGGAGCGCGCGCAGGCCATAGCGGATGTCCGCGAGAAGTTCTTCGACGGAAGGCCAGCGCCAGACGTTTCGACTATCCTCTTCGGTCAGCGTTACATTCCCAAACGCGCGGCGAGCCGCAGCGGTAGCTTCTTTTCTCGACATCCCGTCCGCCACCAGCTCCTCGATCTTTTCTTCGAGATGCGCCTGAATTTCTTCGGAGAGCTCGCCGAAAAGCCGTCGTCGCCAGAACAATCGCTTAAACCAGCTCATGATTCACCCGGCGCCAGCACTCGTGTAATCCCTTCCAACATTCGTTCAAAGCTGGACACCTCAACCTCCAGGTGCTTTGCTCCCGCTCGCGTCAGCTTGTAAATCCGCACTCGGCGATTGGTCGACGAGATGCCCCACTCCGCTTTCACCAACTCGGCCTTGAGAAGCCGCTGCAGCGCCGGATACAGCGATCCTTCTTCGATCTGAAGCAAGTCATGTGAGGTTCGTTTGATATGCTGTACGAGCGCATACCCGTGCGAGGGCTGTCGGCTTAGGATTCGGAGAATCATCATCTCCAAAGCACCGGGAAAGAGGTCTCGTTGTACGGTTTTCTTCATGCGAACGAATCCTTCTCCTTACGTGCTCCCTAGCTGCCAGCCTGTTTATCTCTAGGCCTAGAGTAAAATAGTATGAGGATGCCACTGCGGTCAAGTCAAATGACGGACGTCGTGGGAACCGAAATACGACATTCTGGGCGGATGGTTGGCAAGCCGGAAGTTACAATTCTTCGAGTGCTAACTTCCGGTTGGCCCGTGACCCGACCGGAATCACAATTTTGGTGGTGAGCTACTTAGGGCCGGAAAAAAAGTGGGCCATAGTCGCACCGTTGTGACCGTCTCCAGCTCTCATCAATCTGCAAGAACCGGGCCTTTTCTCTCAAACAGAGATTCACGTATTCTCTGCGAGAGGGTCTTGGCCCTCTTGGCGGATTGGAGATGACGTGAGGAAGCCTGTCGGCCGTTCATGGCGGAGCGCCGTTTTAGTCTTGTGCGGGCTGTTGTTGATTGTCAGCTTGTCCTATGGGCAGCAGGACAATGCGTCCGGCCATTCTTTTGGTAAGGTCTCAACCAAGGGGGGCCTGATCGTCCTGGAACTGGATGATGGCGCGTTGGGGAAGGCTAACCTATTCGACCTTACTGGCCGCACGGTTCGCGTCACGCCCGAGGGCTCCGGATACCGAGTGGAAACCGGACCCCTGCACTGGGATTCGGATTATGGTCCTGAACTCACCGGTGGTGAAGCTAGCCTCCAAAGATTCGCATTTCCTTTTTCCGGCAAGTTGTGGAAGTCGTTCCTCGTAGGAGTGACCGGATCGATCCGTTTCGGCGCGTCGGAAAAGGACGCCGGCTCTGACCCGTACGGTCATCGCGACGGAGGAATCGTTCTTGACCGGTTCGACGAGTTGGCAGAAGCAGCCGGCAAATTGATTGACAAAGCTCCGGCCATTTGTGTGTTCCTGAAGCCGAGGATGTCTGGTCCCCGTTACGTGAGGGAGCTTTCCGACCGCGTGGTGATCACCTGGGATCTCACGGAGCCGTTCGGCGGTCTCCTCGATTTCAGGTGGTTCAAGACGATCAACCGTTTTCAAGCTGTGCTCCATAGGGACGGCTCGCTTGAGATGTCGTACAAAGAATTGACGGCGAAGGACGCCATCGTTGGGATTTATCCTGTGACGCGGGGCGCAGTAAAACCTGCGGCGGTTCACTTTTCTTCTCTCTCGCACAAGGCTGGCCCCTTTGCAGTGGTGTACGAGTCGTTCCACTACCTTGCTCTGCCAAAGCCGCAGGATCTCTCGTGCACCATCATTAAGGCACTCGGCGACAAGTTCGATTTTCTGGCCTACTACTCCGATTTCCGCGTTGACAACCAGGAGGCGAGCACTCCGAGTGACGGCCCGATAGGAGGCAACGTCACAGGAATCGGAAACACCGAGCATGAGCAGACACAGGAGGTCCTGGAGAGCCGCTGCACGCAGGGCAGGTTCCAGTTGGGATTCGCGCAGCCGGTGTGGGTTGGCTCGAACGAAGCGCAAGGAGGGCCTCCGGAAGGAGCGCCGGTCGCCGACAGTCAAGGCATAGCTTTCTACTCGCGCCAGCTCGCCGAAGGTTCGCCAAACGGCAAGCCCTCTCCCTACAACTACGCCGTAGGACACCTTGGTCACGAAGTGGGCCACCGCTGGTCCGCCTATGTTTCTGCCAAGGTCCACGGCGAAACAATTTCTCTGGGTCCGTGGCCTCATTGGGCTCCTGGATTGCAAACGCGCGTCGCATTCCCGTATTCGCTGCCCGTGGAGGCATCAACTTTGGGCGGGGGCGTCTGGCAGGATAACTTCGATGGAACCTACACACAGCTCCGTGACGGCTATTTCGTGCCCGCGACAGGTTACTCCTATCTCGACCTGTACTTGATGGGATTGATCTCTGCCGACGAAGTGCCGGATTTCTTTGTTCTAAAGAACGTCGTCCGAGTCGGTAAGGACACAATGAGCATCCGATATTCAAGGCCGAACGAACGAAAGTGTCGATCCAAGAAGTGATTGCCGCGGAAGGGCCGCGTTTACCCGATGTGGATCACTCCCAAAGAAAATTCAATACGGGTTTTGTCGTCGTAGTTGAGCACGGTCAAAGCCCGAGCCGCGAACTTATCGAACGAGCCAACGGCATTCGGCAGCAGTGGATTGAGTACTGGAAGACGACAACGGGATATCGCGCGTCCATGACCGCAAATCCACGCTAAGTGTCTGCCACTCGGTGCCGGTTCTAAGCAACATCGCTTGTGGAATAACGCATCAGTTGGCGAGTTGTCGGCTAACCGGAAGTGATCGTCGGACTCATTTTGCTTCGCGGTTTTGTCCGGGGGCGTCTGAACGCAAAACTACAATTTTTCGCTCGTCGAAACTCTGGTTGACAAGTGTGATGGATTGCTGTTTTTCCGCAGCAGCTTTCGCGTGAAGTTTTTTGCTCAGCCCACCCGGAGCGGGGCACGTGCCGTCCCATACCCTTGAGTCCTAATTCATGCCTGGAACACGAAACACGGCTGCGGAGTAGATCAGAGGGTTCTCGAAGATGACTTTGTCGTCGCTACAGGCACAGGCACCGCGCGTGATTTTATCCGGCTTCCCACCGTAGAACTGCACTGAAAAGAGTAGAGAAAACCGGCTTGCCAGACTTGCCAATTAAGGGCCCCGTGAAAACAGCTAAGTGATTGTGGCGCCTTGCCTTAGCTTATTTTCCCCACTGTTCGCAATGAGGAGGTCGTGGGTTCGAATCCCATCTCGTCCACCAGATTTCAAAAAGAAGTTACATTATTTTCGCCCCAATGGGGCGTGGAACGCTAACTTTGGTGTGGATATGGCGCGCCGCTTTTCCAACGCGCTAGTTAACGGTCGCGCGCCAGTTAAGGACCACGGAATAGGTTTCGAGAAAACCCTTGCGAGGTTCTAGCACCAGAAACTTAAGTCCATCCTCGGTGACCGCATACTGATTGACGGTGGGGTCTGGTACAAGTCCCGTGTCGAATAGCTTTCTTGGGATGCCTATTTTGGAAGGCGATCCGCGCTCCACGGTGGCCGACATCATTTTTCCTTGGGGATCGATGAAGAAGAGTTCTTTGCCGTCTCCGCGCCAACGCGGCTGGACGCCGCCTGCCAACGAAACCTGTTTGATATCGTGAAACGACGGAAATGAGGCCACAAAAACTTCCCATGTGCCGGTGCGATTGTCCCCGTAAGCGATTAGCTGCCCGTCGGGAGACAGGTGAAATTCATCTTTCACGGAGCTTGATGAATAGAGTGCCTTAGGCTTGCTATTGCCTGTGACAGGTATTATCGAGAATGTTTTTGTGTCGTGCGTCAGCAGGAAGCCACCGTCCGGGGACCAGTCTTCGACCCAGTGCCTTTCATGGTCCCCATAGATCGGCTGTGATTGCTGAGTTCCGATTTCAATCTTCTGTACTAGGTACGGCGGATCGGATCCACCGTTAGGAAGAAGGTTGAATGCAACATAACGTGAGTCTGGAGACCAAACGGGGTCCGACTGTGCGTGGGGATCAGTCGTCAGAGGAGTCGTAGTATTGCTCGTCAGGTCTATGAGCCACAGACTGCCGGTGGCATGCTGGTGAAACGAATTCAGTGCCAAGTGCTTCCCATCAGGGGAAAGCGTGAATTGCTGAAAATCGATCACCGGTTCGAAGCTGCCAATCACAGCGCCGTCTCGGGCGTACCAGTTGAATTGATCAAACGAGGAGCCTGTTGCGGTGCCATAGATAAGCACACCATTTTGAGAGGCCGTGAATTCGGAAGTGCCGAGATATGCCGGAGAGGCCGCGACGTTGGGTGCCAGCAACAAAGGTTCACCGACCTTTCGCACAGCTTTCCAGTCCATGCGTTGCGCGAAGAGATTCTGGTCCTGGGCGAACAGCAGGTAATCAGGCACCGCTATGGCACGACTTTGGGTAGCCAACAGCAATGTCGGATCTCCACCATCGAGGGACTGAGCGTAGATTTTCGCTCCCGGATCGTTACTGGTCAGGCTTGTGCGAGCCAAATAGATAAAATGCTTGCCGTCAGGCAAAAACTGAACCCACATTTGGCTGGCTTCCCCGGGAAGCAGCGACGTCACAGGGGTGACAGTTCCATCAGTGGGCGAGATGCGGAGAATAGGACTATTCACTGCTCTGGCAAAGAGAATGGTGCCGTCGAGTCCCCAGGCACCTTGTGCAATTTCCGGTACGCTGTAAATCACCTCAGGGACTCCACCCGACCGTTGAACCTTCTTCAGCTTGGCCCCCGCCCAGAAGCCGATGAATTGCGAGTCCGGCGACCAGAAAGGCAAAAGCGCGCCCTCCGTCTGCTCAATCCGTTGCGCTTCAGGCGAACTCAAAGCCCTGATCCACAAAAAGCTTTTCCCGGAAGCATCAGTGGCTGCAAAGGCCAACGTCTGGCCGTCCGGGGAAACCGCGATGTGTTCGAAGGGATGCCAGTTCCGATGTAGGTTTACCCCCTTGGGCAGACCTAGCGAAAGCCGCAATGTGTTGTTCGACTGAACTTTAGTACGAGACTGCAGCCAAATTATGGCAAGCAAGCTGGCGCAAACTAGCACCGCACTAACAGCCAGCCATAACGTACGCCGCGATGGCGAAGCAATTGTCTGGGAAGGCACAGGAGTTGTCACCTGATCGGCAACTTTTCCCGGCGAGGACCAGTGGAACTCGGGCACATACGACCCCGGCTGAAGGTCGATACGGACAACGGGAGTTTGCACAGCCTCTCTATAATATTGTGCAAGCCTTTTGCGAACTTCGGTTGCTCGCACCCGGACGACCGCGTCGTTTGAGGTATCGTAATCGACCGGCCTACGAAACATTTCTGCACCGATCATTCGCTCACTCAGAGAGTCCAGGTCACCCGCCAAAGCGTGTTCAACGACCAGTCTGAGAAAGTCCTGGCAGCGCTTGCTTGGAGCGAACACATCGCTCGAAATCACAGACTCGAGCGCGCTCCGAACTAAATTAGCTTGTTCGGTGCTGAGCTTTTGGGCTGTTACAGAATGCTGTCCCGTCGCCATCGGCCCTTATGGTAGCGCTTAACGTGGCTTAACGGGTAGTGGATGATATGCCGTAAAGCACAGACAGCCAAGAGGTTGTTCGCTTAACGGTCTCCTTAACGGTCAAATCTAACCTGCCTGAACTGTTTCGAACATTACCAACGGTTCAGAATTCCTTTATCGTCGCGCCTAGATATGGACGTTTGCCAAGAAGTGCCGTTTGCGAACGACCCTCGGAGGAACATATGGGCGCGACTGTTGCTTTTACCGACCTTGAGAGCCTCACAGGAACGAACATTGCTGAACTAGGCGTGCTGGAAGAAGAATGCTTTTATTTCGAGTCGGAAATTAAATCGGAGCACCAATTTGAGGACATCGTCGGCAAGAGTGCCGGTCTGCGCAAGGTCTTGGACTATGTTGGGATTGTGGCACCCACCGCGGCGACGGTGCTCCTGCACGGTGAAACCGGCACTGGGAAAGAACTCATCGCACGCGCGATTCACAACCTCAGTCCGCGTCGCGATCGGAGTTTCATTCGCCTGAATTGCGCGGCCATACCTTCTGGCCTCGTGGAGAGCGAACTATTTGGACACGAAAGGGGTGCGT
>Ga0210409_10001400_pt1 | contig 31906 bp, 40 predicted proteins | sample IncBWH17MmetaG_FD_161649 | JGI IMG/M metagenome (GOLD analysis project Ga0210409, IMG submission 161649) | Forest soil microbial communities from Barre Woods Harvard Forest LTER site, Petersham, Massachusetts, United States - Inc-BW-H-17-M | ecosystem: Environmental > Terrestrial > Soil >...
GCAGCACCTCCAACGACTACCTTGTTCTCTGGGATTTGTCGAATCCGGCCGCTCCTCGAGTAGTGCAAAAGTTCTCGGGAGTCATTAAGTGGCTTCAGGACGAGCGCAATTTCATCTACGTCTTGAACGGTGACGGCCTATGGGTGGTTTCGAAGCCAGCGGATCGCCAGCCGAAACAAACAGAGTCCTCGTATAGCGGAGGGTGAGGATCGCTCCGGGGGCAAGATCCATAACCGGAAGGCGCGGCATAGTGCCTATCGGAACCTCCGCGCCAATCTTAGAAGGGGTAGGGGTGATGGTAACTGCTTTCGATCTCAAGACAGCGCTCTTGGCGAAACACGCGAAACAGGCGGCCCCCGCATTCCTGGAAGCCGGACAGCCCGAGGGCCAAGAGTGGCGAATCGACGATTGCAAGCCTGGTAGTTAACTTGACCCTTGGGGCAGCCGCCAAGAATTCCGTTTGAGCAAGCAGATCAACATTGGAAAGGAATAGAGCAATGATGGGTAAACATGTATGGGTAGCAAGTTTCGTGGCGATGGTAATTATTGCGATGGCACTGCTGTTAGCGGGATCACAGAATGCCATCGCGAACGACCAACCGCCCTCGCCAAATGCGGACGTAAAAATCGACAATTTCAGTTTTGGGCCGCAGACGGTCACCGTACCTGTCGGAGGGACCGTTACGTGGACCAATCGTGATGACACTCCCCACACGGTTGTCAGCACAGAGGGCGTGTTCAAGTCCAAGGTGCGGGATACGGACGAAAAGTTTTCCTACACGTTTACCAAGGCGGGGAAATATCCCTACTACTGCTCGGTTCATCCGAAGATGACAGGCCAGATCATTGTGCAGTGACATACGGATTTCCGGGCGGTGTTGTCGCGGAGTCCGTTCTTGCCGTGGCGGCACTTCACTGCCTCGACAAAGCGGGGTTCTCACGGAGCCTTAGAGAAGATGACTGTGGACTCGACACAATTGGAACTCACGGCCAGCAGCAACCGGCGACCTGGCTGCTTGTCCACGTGAGTCAGAATCGAGATGTTGGCGCCTTCGAGCGACCAGTGCAAGGATATGATCGCAAGCTTCTACCAATCGAGCGCTGAGTCATCGGTAACACGGAAGATCCAAAAGGCACGCTTCAATCAACGGTCAGGCAACGATGAATGCGCAGCCATGCCCTATTCGGCCGGAGACTCGCGCACGGCAGAACAAATGTTTTCTGCGATGGCGGAGATGAGCCCGGTCTAGGGACACGAGGACGCATATCTTCGGCCTCTTCGCCGAGTGACTGCGCAACCTGATATCTCAAACATATTCGGTGCGGCGTGTCGGTCACCTCGCGGGATGTTTCCAAGCGACAGGGCCACCGATTCTCTTGGTGCGCAGACTCAACGGCGCACAATTCGGACCGACATCCTGGAACCCGTCCAACACACTACTCTCGATCGATACTGCCCGTCCGCTGAACTACGAGCTATCGAAGATAGAAGTGCCACTCAAGTGACATCCAAGGAGTATCGGGTCCTCGGTCGCTGCGTGTAACCTACGCGCCTGATAACTGACACTCTCGAGCGGCTTGTGGAATAAAACTTCGCGAGTGCAGTTATCAATAATGACAACTCAAACACTTTACAGAAAGAGACATTATGAAGATTTTGCATGTTACAGCTCTACTTGTTTTTACTTGCCTAGTAGGGTTGAGTGTAGGTGCCCGTGCTCAAGATGTAGATGGGGGAGTCGTAACTGTTCCTTTCGACTTCGTGGCCGGCGGCGCCACGCTTCCGGCTGGATACTACAGGATAAACCGTGTCCCCCCTGGCGTAAACCGTGAGTTAGTCATTCACAGTTACGGCAACGGCGGAGCGTTTGTGCTCCCTGTGGCGTTCGACGGGGTTCTCACCGATCAGCCAACGCTCAGCTTTGAGCACATAGGGAGCGGGTACTTTCTCAGCAAAATCAAGAGACCGGAGGGTGTCTATAGCATGAAGACACCGCCGGGGAGGATCGCACTGGTGCAGGCGAAGAGTCAAAGCACCTCGTCCTCGTCTGGCACGAACTAAGGTCAGACAAAGCGCGGGTGGTTACATGGGTTGGAGCGGGGACTTTAGGAGCCTGGAAGTGCGGCGTCATGGGTCTGAATTCCCTGCCCAACCGACCCCTTGCGGATTCGCCGAAAACGAAGTGTTTGAAGGGCAGACTCGTACAAATCAAGAAGCAGAGTTACGGAGGAACAAGTTGAAAAAAGCAATCATTTTACTCGGACTGCTGATGACGTTCGCAACTCCTTCGGGACTGCTCGCGCAGCAGGTCGGCTATTCCCAGACCAACTTGGTGTCTAATACTGCCGGCGTCGCCAAGACCACAGACTCTCAACTCCTGAATCCCTGGGGGATTTCCATTCTTCCTGGGCAAGATTTTTGGATCGCCAACAATAACGGTGGCACCTCCACCCTCTATGACGGCCAGGGTAACAAGAATAGTCTCGTGGTAACCATACCGGGGGCTTCGCGCAATCCGAACGGTAATTGCACCCCTGGCTGTCCTACGGGAAACGTCTCAAACGGAAACGGCATCTACTTCAACGGTGGGCAGTTTATCTTTGTCACCGAAGATGGCCTGATCGCCAGCTGGACTGGCACCAACAATAACGCGACGGTTGTGTTCGATAACTCCGCCAGCGGCGCAGTGTACAAAGGTCTGGCGCTTCTCAACAGCACATTCCTTTTGGCGGCGAACTTCAACAGCGGAAAAATCGACGTTCTTGATCACAACTTCAACCTCACTTCATTGGGCGGTTCGTTCGTCGATCCAAAACTTGCTCCGGGCTTCGCTCCCCATGGCATCCATGTCATCGGAAACCAGATCTACGTGGCGTATGCCATGCAGGATGCCGCCAAGCACGACGCTCAGCCCGGCGCCGGTCTTGGGCAGGTCGATGTCTTCGACATGAATGGGAATTTCGTCAGCACCTTTGTCGCCGCCGGCGGCAAACTCAATGCGCCTTGGGGCGTGGTGACGGCTCCATCTACCTTCGGCACGTTTCCCAACGCGATCCTGGTGGGAAATTTCGGGGATGGCAGCATAAACGCCTTCGACACTACTGGGAAGTTTCTCGGGCAGCTCACCGATTCTTCGAAGAATGCATTGGTGAATCCTGGCTTGTGGGATTTGGTGTTCGGCGGAGGCGGTCCCTCCGGCGATCCGAACACTCTTTATCTCACGGCCGGAGGCGGCAACCAGCCGAATTTCCCGGCCGGCGGCAGCACAACTAGCGTATTCGCCAGTGTTGTACCCGCGGCGGCGGTCGCGGGCCCAGATTTTTCCCTCACTCTCTCGACTCAAAGCGTAACCGTCGCACCGGGCGCTTCGGCTAACCTGATGGTCGGCGCCAGTGCTGTCGGAGGCTTTAACAGTCAAATCTCGCTCTCCTGCACCGCGCCCGCTGGTCTGACGTGTGGTCTCAGTCCAACGACCATCTCTCCTGGATCCAGCGGGTCATCCTCGACCTTGACCATCTCTGCCGCCTCCACGCCGCCGCCCAGCGGTTACTCCGTATTGAGCATGGGGGCTCTGCTACCTGGTATAGGTATATTCGGAACCGTTCTCACGACGCGCAAACGGAAGTCGCTTACGCGCAGGAGCATCTTATCGATGGGCCTCCTGGGGTTGTTGCTCCTCATCTCGATGTTTTCGCTTGGTTGCAGCAGTAGCAATACAAAAGGGCAAACACCCGCATCTCAGCTCACCTTGATGGTGTCGGGAACATCCGGCTCATTGAGCCATTCCGCGCCCGTAACCATCACCGTCAATTAACCAGCCGGCGAGGGTGACTCCGGTTCACCCTTGCCCACTTTTCTTCATTAACGTTGGCGACGTGCAAGTGTTTGGGAATATTTGTCCGAGGCGTCAGTTGTACCGAAGAGAGGCTTCGAGACGAGGTCGCTGATGCTACTTCGTCTGCGGCGTATTTAGCGAGATAACGACGGTACTCGCCGACACCCGTGCACGTCTCACTCAGACTTCCGGGATAGCGGCACTCCGGGATTGTTTGATTCTGCACATGCCCGTGTTCCCCAAAAAGATTTTACGTGTGGCTTTCCTGATGGTGGCTATAACGGCCAGTGCCGCTGACGGAACCCACACCCATACAGCCTCGGGCGCAACGGTGGGCAGCATTACCTTTCCAGTCTCCTGCTCGAGAAAGGCCCAGGCCCACATCGAGCGTGGACTGGCGATGTTCCATTCCTTCCTTTTTGATGACGCCGACTTGCAGTTCAAGACTGCGGCGAACATGGATGGTGGCTGTGCCATGGCGTACTGGGCCGAAGCCATTGGGCTATATCGTCCACTCGCATACCAGCCCTCCGCTGATGATGTGAAGCGCGGGTGGGAACTAATTCAAAGGGCAGTTCAGCTTGGTGCGAAAACGCAGCGCGAGCGCGATTACCTGCATGCAGCAGAAATTCTCTATCGTCCCGACGTTCGGGATTATGCAACCCGTAATCACGATTACTCCGCATACCTGAGAAAAATGTATCAGGAGTATCCAGGGGATACCGAAGCTGCCGTCTTCTATTCACTTTCCCTTCTGACATTCGCGGACAGCGGCCATCCGTTTCAGGATGCTGAAAAGGCAATTGCAATTCTAAATCCGATCTTCGCGGCACACCCTCATCACCCGGGAGTAGCTCATTACATCATTCACGCTGCTGACAACCCGAAACTTGCATCGCGAGGACTCCCTTCGGCACGTGAATACGCACAAATCGCTCCGTCAGCTCCACATGCACTGCACATGCCTTCGCACATTTTCGCGCGGCTTGGTCTTTGGCAAGAAGATATTGAGTCGAATCTTGCCTCATTACACGCGGCGCAGAATCCATCGACTGTCCAAGCAGGCGCGGAAAACCAGCTGCACGCAATGGAATTCTTGGAATACGCCTACCTGCAAATTGGTGAAGACGAGAAGGCGAGAGCAATGCTTGAAGAGGGCGCGAAGATCCCCTATGAGCAAGTCGACCCAAATCTGCACGACTACGTGAATCGCACCCGCGTTAATTCGCCGGCGCTTTATTATCTGGAAACGCGAAACTGGAAAGCAGCAGAGGCCCTCAGGCCGGACCCGAATGCTGAACCTTACAATCAGGCGATCACGTTTTGGGCGCAAGCAGTTGCGGCCGGCCACCTGCACGACTTAGCCGTCGCGGAGAATGCAGCCGCCCAATACGACCACATGCTTGAATTGACCCAAAAGGGTCCGAAGGCCCGAATCGCCAAGTTTATGACGACCCGTCAGGACGAGACTCATGCCTGGCTTTTTGCCTTACAGGGCAAGGAGGATGAAGCCGTTGTCCTGTTGCGAAAACTGGCTGACCGGCAGGATGCCGAAGGCAAAGGCGAGATCGAAACCCCTGCGCGCGAAATGCTGGCTGACATGCTGATGGCACTGAATCGGCCGGCGGAAGCATTAGCAGAGTACGAGAGGTCTATGAAAATCGATCCCAACCGGTTCAACGGATTGTACGGTGCGGGCAAAGCAGCTGAACTGATCGGAAATCGTGACAAAGCGAAGATCTACTTCGTCCAGCTTCTGAGGAGTTGTGCGGCCGCACACTCACAAAGACCAGAATTAATTCATGCGCATGCACTCTCGGGAGAAGGCATCTGAGCGCTCTAAACCACTTGTGCTCGAATGGGATCAGGAAAAAGGAAGCTTCGATGAGAATGATGAGAATATGGATCGTTTTGCTTCTTGGCTTCAGCCCCGTGTCAGGCGCCGTCGAATCAGACGCCACTGCCCAGAATGTGGATCAGTTGTTCGCAGCATTCGACTGGCCCGGCTCTCCCGGATGCTCAGCGGGCGTCATCCGCAACGGCCGCTTCGTCTACAAGAAGTCCTTCGGCTACGCGAGCCTCGAACTTGGCGTTCCGCTCACCCCGCAATCGGTTTTCTACGTTGGCTCGGTATCGAAGCAATTTACGGCAGCGAGCATGATAATGGCCGCGGAACAGGGCTATCTCTCGCTGGACGACGACGTCCGCAAGTACCTACCGGAGCTTCCGGATTACGGTCATCCCGTCACGCTACGCCAGATGCTGCACCAAACGAGCGGGTTTCGCGACTTTTTCGACCTCCTCGCGCTTTCCGGAGGCAATCCCGCGGCGGTCGGCTCCCCAGCCGATATTCTCAAGCTCATCGTACGGCAAAAGGGACTGAATAACTCCCCGGGGCGGAGTGGAACTACAGCAATTCAAACTACTTTCTGCTCGGCGAAGTCATTCAGCACGCAACCAAGAAGTCACTTGCACAGTTCGCAGCCGAGAACATCTTCCGGCCACTTGGAATGAAGCACACGCTCTTCTTCGATGACAACACGCTGGTCGTCCCCGCATCGCGTCGCCGCGTACGATCCAGGCAAGAACGGCAAGTTGCTCGTCAACTGGTCGACCACCTATGACCTGGTCGGAGGCGGTGGTCTGATCGGCCTGGCCGCGAAAAAGCTCGTAGCAAGGCAATTTGCGTCTCTGGCGGGAAAGCCCAACCTTCTCGCCTTAAGCCACACCTTGCTTTGAGAACCTTGAAAACCCGATTGCTCATCGCACGCGTCTACCTCCCTCTTCCGACTTGCTTTCTGGGACGGAGATGACGCGGTTATCCCAATCCACGCTCTCCAATGCGCATCCGATAAAGTTCTCTTTCGTTCCGCATGCCGGTACCGCGCATCAAGAGGACGATGTCCTGGAAAGAGTTGTAGGCTGCGTCTCCACCAATTGCACGCGGCTGCGCCCGCCAATAATTTCTTTTCCTTTTCTTCGTCGAGCCTCAGGACGCGCAGCATACCGTAGCGGTTCAGAGCTGACGTCCTTGAACGATTCGCGGCTCGGGCTCTTTCGCGCGTCTAAGTAATGAAGAATGACATTTTGAGCCACGTACCCGATGGACAGTGATGACGCTAACTTTTTAGACTCTCAAGAGGCGACACAGACTTCAGCCAAGCCGTGACACGAAGCGGAAAAGACAAAAAAAGATACACCAAGACCCTGGTGGCGGTCCTCGTTTTCTGGGCGGCGATCGCCTCTTCCTTACAGGTACCTTCGCCCGCTGCTGATATCGAATCTCCCGGCCTGAACCTGATACTGCAACGCTTGGAGGAAGCCCAGCACAAGGACCCCGCTCAATCTCCACCATTTGAGGTGATCCGAGAATACAAAGTATTCCGCGGCGATGAGAAGCAACCTACCTCTGAGGTCCTGGCGCAGATCAACTTCGTGCCTCCCGCCACGAAGACCTACGAGATTACCCGAGCACAGGGGAATCCGTCAGGCGAAAAAATGGTTCGCGAGCTTTTAGACCGGGAACCGAGTCGGTGAAGAAAGGGCTCGGTAGCCAGATCAGTCGGGCGAATTATGATTTCGTTTTTCTTCGGCAGGAGATCTACGGCGTCGTGCCCGAGAACGTTTTGCTGATCGTTCCGAAGCGGAAGGATAAAAATCTGCTGCGAGGGCAGATATGGGTAGACGCGAGCACTTTTCGTATCCGCCGGATTGAAGGAGTACCCGCCAAAGGCCCCTCCTTTTGGATCAAGGATATCCATATCACTCTGCAATTCGCAGAGGTAAACGGTATGTGGATACCCATTTCTTTCGACGCCATCGCTATAGTCCGACTCCTAGGGCGGTACACTCTTGCTGGCCTCACTATCCCGACCCGCGGCCCTCTACCCACTGCTCCCTACTAGTTGCCTCCACCCAGCGACTAGACTCGGGCCCTCGGTCTTTCCGCGCGATTGTTCGCGTCTCGGCGCGAAATCCTCGCAAAGTCATACACCTTAAAGGTCTCTAACCCATCTTGCCCCAACTATTTCCCGAGATGTGCAATATTGCTCAGATTCGATTGGGATTCCTGCATACGGTAAACACTGTACCCACGGAGGTCTCCCAATGACCATGCCTTCGCAAGACGGGAACTGGATTTCCATTGCAGAACAGGCCAGCGTGGAGAGGGATCCGGCAAAGCTCGCTATTCTGGTCAAGCAACTCTGCTGCGCGTTGGATGATCGCGGCGCACCCGCCGAGGACGAGACGAAGAGAGAAATTGAGCAAACCGGCGCACCCTGTCCGGGGTCCCTGGCATACGGCGGTAGTGATTGAGGCGCAACTTGGAACGGGGTTCGGTCAGTGCGGGTATTAGGGTGGTCCGCTGTCAATTGATTTTGAAGCGCACTCTCCTACTCAGGCGTGTTTGCGTTTAATCAACGGTTCGATTTCATGATTAATCTCAAACTTCACTGGCGTACTGCATGACTGGCAAATCGTTTGGTGAATTCCGCCGTTCAAACTCATCGCTTCCACTCTGTTGGGACGCAGGCACTTGGGGCAGGTGATTATGAGATATCCTGCACCATCTCTCGGCACGAAGAGCGGGGCGATGTCACTCTTCTCTCTTTCCGATCTGATGGGTGAAGCGGCTAACAGCTTCGCGACTTCTTCGAAAAGCTCCTGAACCGTGTATCGACCTTTTTGCAGGAAAGCGTCCGCCAAAATCCCAATGGGATTTTCGCCCGTGATGTATTCTCCGCTCATGGCTATTGTTGCGATGCGCGGAAATCGCTTGCGTACTATCGCGAGGAACTCAAATCCCGACATCTGGGGCATATTCAGATCGGAAATGATCACGTCAGGAAGAGATTTGCTGAGAGCACGTAAGCCATCCAGCCCGTCCGCTACCGTGAGAACCTCGTAACCCTGGCTCTCCAAAATCGCCCCTATCGCTTCCCGTATGGACGGTTCGTCATCCGCGACCAGGACACGATAAGGGAATTGAGGTACGTTGGCTTCTGCGACGATAGCTTCATATGAAGACGCTGCGCTTTTACTGGCGAGCAAGGTGTCTGCCCGTTTCTGGAAGTCTAATCGCAATGAGCCGGTACGATCCTGATGTTCTTGTTGGTATGCGGACATGGATACCTCCACTATTGATGGAAAAACTTCCAGGGGCCCGAATCCTAGACGGTACGCAGCAAGGCAGTCTGTCCAATATTGACCAACTCGCGGAAATCCTCCGCGGCAATGCAGCCTCAGCTCCGCCGGGCATCTGTAGCCGCCAGCAGTAGTTGCCACCGGCGGCGGCTAGGGGTTTGAGAATTAACTTCTCCGCACACAGCCTAGGCTGCTTTGCGGCTCGTGGGCTTGTCACTAGTGCCTGGTTCGGAACTTGCCCTATGCGAGAAGGAAAGATTTTGGGCGCGGGACTGCCTCAGAAGTTTTCGTTTTCTCCAACGGTTCAGCATAGGGACCGCTGCACCCAGGATGAGCACCACCACGACAATCGGAATCCAGAGCCACGAGGACGCGCTCTTGGGAGTTGCTACAGGTATCGCGGGAGCTGGCGCCGACTCAGTGGCGGTCGCGGAAGCAGAACTGTCCGTCGCGGGGAGTGTGGCGGCGTCAGCCACCGGTGTACTGGATCTCTCCACCGGTGCTGGGACAATCTCGGCGCGTGCAGCAGGAGCAGTCGCAGATGTCGCTGATGGTCTTCGATTATCTGCTGGCAGTCGCGTTCGGCGAGCGGCGGCTGCGGGCGGTGCGGCGGCAGTCTCCGGAGGTGCCTTCGCATCAGATGTAGCAGCGACAGCGGCAGGTGCGCTCGCAGTCTCGGCTGGTGTTGGGGCAATCGCAGCTGGAGCAGGAGCAGCCACAGTGGGTGTGACGGCAGTCTCTGGAGCCGGTGGAGTTATCGTCATGGGCAGTGCGGCAGGAGCTGCGGTAGCCAGGCCGGCAGCGTCCGCAGGCGCCGTTGTGTTCGCGGGTGCAGCGGTGTCGGTCGGAGGTGGAATCGCATTATCCGCGGGCATGCTGATCGAGGCGGCGGGCGCAGCCGCGGCCGCAGCACAGTGCTCGGAGATCATGTTGAGTGAGGTGACCGCAAAACCGTTGTCAACCGCGGCCGACATCGCCGTCACGCTCGCTTTCTGTCCGACCAGCGTCACGTCATGACCCACGTGTGGTTTGAGATCAACGGTGCTGGTCGTGATCTTGAAATTGTGGCCGGTGTTGTCTTCGACAAAAGTGTAGCTGCCATCGGAGCCGCCCAGGCAACCCTTGCTGCTAGTCGGATCTGAGTTGCTGCCCGCCGTGGGAGTTTGTGCAAATCCCAGCGCTGCCAGCAGGGCCGGTACAACGATCAACAGGCATGCTTTATTCATAAAATCCTCCAAAGATTCTCGCCCTGTGGCGGTCTGAAATTTCGCTTGGGATCTAATTCTGCGTCCGATTTCTCACGTCGAGCCCTGCGGTTGTGAGCTCCAGCCTGAGATCTTGGGGCATCCAGGTGAAACACAACCTTAATCGGAAGGAAGAGCACCGTCTGTCCCAAAGCGCTCACAATTGCGAGGAAAGGAATCGATCAGGAGGATCGGTCGGGCACACGAATGGAGCCTGGGACCATGCGATGGCGGAAGCAGTCACGGGCAGTGAAAAGTCACCCTTTGGCGACGACCGCGAAAAGCCCCGTGCGGTGGTGCGGGAGTTGCTGTCGTTTACCGAGTTTTGTCTCGACGGCGTCTGCCGCCGTCAGCTTGCGATCTCGATGTGGCTCGGTGCGAGCGGCGCCGGTATGTAGTTCACAAACCTCTCCCGTGGCCGCGCCACAAGTAGGACAAGGCACGGATAATGTCTGTTTAAGAGTTAATTCCTTGGTTTTCACGGCCGTATGATGCAACGTTTTGTGGGCAAATAGTGGTCAATATTGAACATTCTAGGCAGATTAGAAGGCTGTGTGGGTTCCTGTCCCGGTGGCCGGCGACTGTTTCGTCAAATGTGAGCAAAAGTGAACACCTCGAGTCGCCGGACTCTGTCATAATTTTTAAGGGTGTAGCGCACGCTTAGGAGAACCCATTGATTGCACTGTCCCCCACGGCCAAGAAGAAGCGCGCCTTCGATCCCAAAACTTTCCTTGCCACGATCGGCGAGGGCAGAAAAGTTCTGGCCCTTCCCAGAAAACAATCCATCTTCACGCAAGGAGAGGCAGCAGACGCGGTCTTCTACATCCAGGAAGGCCAGGTCAGGCTTACGGTCGTTTCCAAGAGTGGCAAGGAAGCCACGCTGGGTATATTGAACGTTGGCGATTTCTTCGGAGAAGGCGCCTTGGCTGGTCAGCCTTTGCGCATGGGGTCTGCAACTGCGTTGACGGACTGCGAACTTCTGCGCATTGACAAGAAGGCAATGATGCTGGCGTTGCACCGGGAACACTCATTCTCGGATCTGTTCGTAGCCTATCTTCTCTCGCGCAATATTCGCTACGAAGAGGACTTGGTTGACCAACTCTTCAATTCCAGTGAAAAGAGATTGGCTCGGGTTCTACTGTTACTCGCTCATTTCGGGAAGGAAGGTGCACCCGAAATTGTAATTCCCAAGATCAGTCAGGAGACCCTGGCAGAGATGATCGGCACAACCCGATCGCGCGTGAGTTTTTTCATGAACAGGTTCCGCAAGTTGGGCTTTCTTGATTACGGCGAGAGGGGCCTGCAAGTGCACAGTTCACTTCTCAACGTCGTGCTTCACGACTAGCTCATGCGCCGATTTCTCGAGTCAGTAGTAAAGATTAACTCTGGCCAAAATCAGGCGTCTGCACGATCTGCTCCGAACGTCGACCCCATCTTGGTTGCTACCAGCACCTCTAACAACGTCGCCGTGTTGCGGACGCTGCCGGAGATGGTGACGAGAGCGTCTGACACGACGGGATGCTGCTCCGCTAGAGAGTCCAACCGGTCGCTTACGGTGTAGAGTTGCTGAGCTTCGTGCAGGATGCCGCTTGAAGCCATAGCTAGCCAGCTTTCTTCAGAACCTAAGGAGAGAGAGCTTCAGATGGGCTGACTTAGTTCAGAGAACCTGAAAGAGGAGAAGTTGGTAACTGCCTCAACTCCATGCTATCACGGAAGGAACCGACAAGTGTCAGGATTGCGTTGCACCCGCTCTGTGAATCGGCTGCATCTTCTCTCAGTCTCGGGTATCAAGCTATACGCAGTTTGGCTAGTGATGCATGTGCCTCACCGCCGCTCTTGTCCGGCACAATGATCAACTCGAGCACTCCGACATTTACCAGATCGACAGAATAGTCCTCGATCTCACGGACCGCCCCGGGTGAGCCGAAATTCCACTGCTGGCGCACAATTTCCCGGAAGGGCTGTCCAACCCGCGCAGACCACCGCAAGACGAACTCCTGCATCCGGGAGGCCTCGCTGTCCTCAAAGGCCAAGAAGATACGGCTGAGTTTTTGCGGGCTGTCGAAAATGAGACGTATCGTCTGGCTGCCGGCCTCAGCCGCGCGCCACCCTCGCTGCTCGTCTCCCAGAAGTGCAGACTCGATCGGATAATTTTCATCCTCTGATGAGACCTCAACCGAAGCGGCTTTGTTCAGGTCCAGCCAACCCTGGTCCCAGGCTGCGGTAATCTGCGGAACCCGAACGACCTGCTTGCGCATACTCTCTACTTTACGCTCATTTGCGCCGTGCGTATTGTCATCGGCGTTTCCGAACTAAGCAGGTCAGGAATCATGAGAACCGGGAAGATCTTGTTGCAAAGCCCAAATCTTTTCAACCCGAAAGCGATAGGAGACATCGTGGGCGATATAATCCGGCGCAATGGCGCTGCGCGCAATTGCGAAGAAACTGTTTCTAACTCTGACAAGAGTCATCCCGCAGTGCGGCATGGTTTCGCAGGCAGTAGCCTTCAATATGTTTCTCGCGTTTTTCCCCAGCCTTTTGGTGGCTTTGGGTCTCATGAGCCGTTCACTGCAGGGGAAGAGCGGCCAGGAACTGGCGGTGCGCTTGGCAAACATTCTGCCTCCGGGCAGCTGGCAACTCGTGTCTGACTTCCTCGCGCGCCGGGAAGTTAACCCCTGGAACTGGGTGCTGCTTGGATGGCTCGGGACGTTGCTGGTCGGCACTCAAGTGATGAAGCTCATCATGGAGGGCATCTGCCTAATCTACGGTGATCGCAAGAGACACTCCTTTCTCGGCCGACAAATTCGGGGCTTGCTATTGTTCTGTGTGTCGATCGTAGCTTGGCTCCTGGCCGTGGTCGTGAGCGTTTTCGGCCGGCCCGTGCGCCAATGGATGACTCGCGGAGTCGGCCAGTCTCTGTTGGCTCGCGACTTCTGGACCGTCATGCTCCCCGTTTCCGCCATGGTCCTGGCAATCCTCGTCTTGGCTCTGATCTATCGCGTCGCACGACCAAGCGGCACGACGTGGATTTCCGTTCTACCCGGCGCAACAGCAGCGACGATTCTGTGGTGGAGCATCAACTTGCTTTTCGGTACTTATGTTCGACACATGCGGTATGGCCCTGTCTACGGAGGGCTGGCAGCGGCGATCGGGCTGATGGTGTGGATGGAGTTCTCTGCCATGATCGTCTTTGTGGGTGCGGCCTGGAACGCAGAAAACGCTCCTTGATTCCGGCCACGGCCTGGCATAGGCAGCGTCGCTCACACCTTGAGAAAACAGTTCCGCGGCGTGTGCGGGACACCGCGAGCATCCAAGGCTCGCCGGGGATCCTCGCCCGTAATGCTACCCGTGGGTACACGAATCTCTATTCCTGCCGACCGAAGCGCGCCAAACAACTCCAAGGCTATCGTCGAGAATCGATCGGCCTGCAGTAGCGGGCTGTTGGTTGTGCGCTGCGGACTGTTTCGCGGATCCCGCCATTGTGAGCATTACTGATCAGCGGACGGGTTTCCCGCTCCCGCATACTAGCTGTCGGTAGCAGCTTCACGTCTCAGGAAACGGATCCGTGGCAAAGCGAACCTCAATCGCGAAGAAAAAGTCCGAATTTAATCCGCACGCCTTTCTCTCTTCGATCGGGAAGGGCAGGGACATGCTCCGCTTTCAAAAGAAGAATTCGATTTTCGCACAAGGCGACGCTACAGACGGATTGTTCTTTATCCAAAAAGGTAAGGTGAGGCTTAGCGTTGTATCAGAAGCCGGGAAGGAAGCGACTCTTGGCATCTTGAGCGAAGGCGATTTCTTTGGAGAAGGCGGCCTAGCCGGTCAACTGCAGCGCATGTCGTCGGCAATCGCTATGACCGACTGCGTTCTTCTCCACATCGAGAAGAAAGCGATGATGCTGGCAATGAACCTGGAGCCGAAACTCTCGGCCATGTTCCTGAAGTATCTGCTGAAGCGAAATATTCGATATCAGGATGACCTCGTTGATCAACTCTTCAATTCCAGTGAAAAGCGGTTGGCGCGAGTACTTCTGCTCATGGCGCAATTCGGAAAAGAAGGAGTGTCCGAAATGTCGGTTCCCAGACTGAGTCAAGAGACTTTGGCCGAGATGGTGGGGACGACGCGCTCGCGGGTTAGCTTCTTCATGAACCGATTCAGGAAGCTCGGTTTTATCAACTACGACGTTGGGGACAATTTGCATGTTCACAGTTCACTTCTAAATGTTGTCCTTCACGATGATGACGGAGTAGTCGTAAGCAGTGCCAGCACCTCAGTCGAACGCAGCAACAAAGGACCCGAACCACCATCTGAGCCCGGTGAGCCGCCTGATCAAGATCGTGCGAGGAGACCCCCCCTACTGAGTCTTCAGCGGTGCAAAACTTAACACACACGTGGTCTCGCGAATGGCGCTGGCTCGTATCGGGCATCACGATGTTTCGTCGTTGATAAAAAATGTTCGATGAAAGAATGTCGGAAAACGTTTATTGGGACCGCATCGGATCCAAAGAGGATGTGCGACAACGGCATTCCAATGACCGACGGAGTGTAGCCATGTCAGAAAACGCAGTGGGAAGAACATCGGAGTTCATCGCTGAATCAGCCACGCAGGCTTCACGCGCAACCGGGGCGATTGCCGAGGCAATCCAGGACGGAATAGGAGTCGTCAGGCGTGCCGCCCAGCAAGGCGGGGATGCTGCTGAAGAAATCTTGACTGATACCACTCAACGGATCCAGAGGCATCCCGTCCGGACCGTGGCCACAACGTTCGCAGCCGGTTTTGTAGCCGGAACCTTGATCGGATGGGCGATGAAACGAAGGTAGATCGGCGACTTGTGCTTTGATGCGCCGTTCAGGTTGCGGGCGCCAGAGCATGGATCCGGGTCCGGGCCGTCGCCACCGTTGGCTCCGGCACGCGAACAAACATCCGAGTGTCAGCCACGAGCGCGTTGTCTTGGCGAAAGAATCGCAGCATACGCTGAACGTTTGTCGCCTGAACTAGGTCCAACGCACTTAATTCCCTTAACTGCTTCGCGACAAAATCCTCTGTCTCCGCCACGGTCAGTCCCTCTTTTCGATGTGCCGGAATGGCGTACCGGACATCTGCACCCTCGCCCGCCATCTTCTTCGCGTATCCATAAAACAATGTGTATTTCATTTAGCTGCCACCTTCTCGGACTCCCGATTACCCAGCGAGAAAGGGGCCAGCATTCTCTGCCTGGCCCGAATCAGAGTTACTTGCTGCAGGTCTTGCTGACCATCTTCAAGGACGTAACACGCAGGTCACCGTACTCCTGTTTGCCAGAAGCGTTCTCTACCTCGCCCTCTCTCTTTTCTTCAGCCTTCGATTCGCGGGATTTTGTGCTCCTTCGGCCAGTATTTAAGTTGGGATCATTTTCTCGGTTCGGAAGTCCGCGTCGGAAGACGAATGGCGAGGAGGTAGTCTTCTTCCGCGACCGACCTTATGTAAGTCGTAATCGGGTAAGCTTAGTCCCAGTTGGGTTTTTTCGGCCAGGTTGCCGTAAGTCCAATTCTCATATTCCCAGTATCAACACCTGGAAGCGAAAAGAACGGTCACAATTGCTCAAATCTCGCGATAGAGCAGATTAGTTCGGCACGGTTCAATGGCTGAGGTAGCCCGCGCCGCCAACTGCAGGCGGAGATGAAGAGCGCTGACCAGACGGAGAGTCCGGTCAGCGGTTTTGGGGAAAAAAGCGCACTCCTGGGTATCGTCTAGATTGGCGTCAAAGGTCACGAGAAACGGAATCAAACTGCATTGCGTCCCCGGACCAAGTTGATGACCGGAACTACCAACCCCACTACCAACATTAAGTGGATAAGACTTCCACCGAAGTGCAGGCTGAAACCCAGAAGCCATCAGAATTAGCAGAACAACGAATATCGTCCAAAGCGTAGGAATCTCCTGCGCACATTCGCCTGCACCGAATATGCACGTCGAAGCCTACTGTTTGTTTTTCTCGCTGGCCTCAGCTCTATTCTCAGCTTTTTCCTCGGCTACGGCCTGGGCCTTTGCTCCGCGAACTTCCGCGAGGAACGGTTTGGCTAGGGCTGGAACCGATACTTTGCCCAACAACAAAGCTCGAGTTGTGACATTGTTTCCGTAGATCGCGTGCCGGGAATCATTGTCCTGGCGGATCGACGCACCTTCCAGCGTGAGCCCAGCAAACGCACCCTTCGCACGGGAGTAGGTCAAGATCTCCGCATCCATCTTCCAGTCCGTACCAGCCTCAGCATGCCGTCCAACAGGACCCGCTGCGGCCGAAGCGTCTGCTCCCAGGTGGAAGTTACTCTCGAGCAGTTTTTGCATTCCTTTTTCATTCTGAATGATCATTACCAGATCCACAGCTTCCACGCCGATCTGCAGCCCCCAGTTTCCGCCCGAAATAGTAATGAACGCGGGCGCACTCCAGCCATTCGCCGTGCGGCAGGTGGCTACGCCCTTGCCTCCCTTCCCTCCGAACACAAAGCCACCTTTGACCATATGCGGTATAACGGCTATGCACTTGGCGTGCTCGAGCACTTCTTCCGGGATTCCCTTATCCGGCATACCCATAATTTCGTGCAACACTGTGGTCGCGTTGTCGAGTCGGTCGGTGGCATCTTCCCGCGCCGACCCAGCCCAGCACAACGTTCCCACGCTCAACATGGCAAGTACGAACATGATTCTTTTCACGGGACAGTTCTCATTTCTGTTGCCTCGGCGCCGATGTTTCTGCCTTCGTGCGGCGAATGCAGCACTGCACGAGCATGATGGCTCACGAGGTCAATCGAAACGTTAACAAATGAGAATTCGCGAGTCTGAGCAATAGTGCTCATCGGGTACGGACTGGTTCGGAGCATCTATTTGTTCTCGCCGTTGCCGCCGTCCGCGTCGATCGCATTACGTTCTTGAGTGACTTGCTTGCTTTGCGCTTTGCTTGTTCTTGTCTTCGTCAGCTTGATGCCAGCTGAGGGTTTGTTCCGGTGTCCCACTTCTCGACCAACACTTTGAGACGTGCCCCAGGTTGATTCGGGTCTGACTCGAAGTCCGGTTGCTGTTTGGGTATCCACCTGACCGGTGATCGGCAAATTCTCAGCCTTCTGATAAGCGCGGATGCTGGCTCGGGTTCGTAGACCAAACGCGCCATCGATTTTGCCCGAGTAGTGTCCCCTGTCGTGCAGAGCTTGCTGTGCGCTCTTGGCATCGTTCTGACGGTGGAGCGTGGGCGCTTCTTGGATAAGGTTGCTTGCCGCACGAGGCGCCGCTGCGCGTGGTCCGGAGAAGCCGGTGGGTACCAGTAAGAAGACGATCCCACTCCAAACGATTTTTCCGGTTAACAACATTCCTTCTCCTTCGCATCACAATGATCCAAGGCTTGCGAGACGTTCCTCTACTGGAGGGAATCGCGGAGGCGGCCAGATTGTGTCCTTTGCGAAGGGGCTGCATCGGAAATGGCTGATGAAGTTGACCCGCAGCGGTCTGGGAATACCCCGGCCGGGGAGGGCTGCCTCAAGAGAGACAATCGGCCGCCTGGTTTGACGGGCGACCAACTCTCTTGAAGCGTTCTCAGCTTCGCTCATTTACGAGAACAATGCTGTGCAGAATGGCTCAGATTGTGGGATCCACGCAATTCTTGGTTTTCCGAAATATGGAGGCTGGCAGGGCCTAACGAAAGTAAGTCCTCACGACCGAAAATCCCAAAAGTCGCACAATGAGGATTCAAACCTGAAAGCAAATCTGGTGGTCCCTCGACCTACATTCGACCACAGTGTTGTTTTTGGCTACGATGATTCTCGGGGCCTGACCGAGATCAGAGATTTGTATGTTCATTAGTTTCGACATCGAGGTCTTCCCCAATTCGTCTTTGCGCCAGTGAGGAGCGTAATGTCCTGCAACATATTCGTGCGCTGACCTCCGACGCTGGGTACCCTTACGGCCGCCACTTGCAGGCCACACAGCTTGTGAACGACCAGCGCAGCCAATGCGTCGCCTCCAATGTCGTCTGCGATAATGAGCCGGGTTTGCCGCTCTTCGCGATTCGCTCAAGTAACGGGAGCAAGTCCTTCCGGGAGTTGATTTTCTCTTGGCGAATAAGAATGTAGAAATTCTCGAACGCAACTTCCATGCGTTCGGGATGAGTGACGAAGTATGGGGAAAGATATCCGGAATCGAACTCTATCGCGCCAACTTGTGGTTGTTGGCGAGCGCTCCGCGTGATAGTGGCAGAATCGCGGATGGCGCCTACCTCACTCGCAGAAGGCATAGTGTTATCGTCTGTTGTAGCTAGTCTTGCAGTCATGTTTGCTCAACCTCCGCCGGCCTTCCTCACGGGGTATTCTTAAGCGCTCGAGATGGGCCATTTCGTTTTTGGCCGCGCCGGGCCGAGCTCCTCGTGCTAGCAATCTCGATGCGTAGTTTTGTGGCCGCCACTAGTTTGTCGGACTGCCGAATGGTTTCCGCCTCTTTCGCGTTTGCGCGTCCGGCTATCTGCCGCTTTTCAGTTGTGTTCGGCATGGTTGAGATTATGTCCGATAACCGCTCCGTCATTATGGTCACTTTTGAACACTGTGAAAACAGTTCCAACCGCATGCGGGTGTGTGCTGGGCGTTTATGACACGCTGACTGCACCGTAGATCGTGAGTATCAACCAACATCCGAGCCAGTCCGCAGCCAAGGCTTCCGGTACTGCAACTCGTGTGTGTGGTCAATTTTGCTCAGACGGCTCTCATGTGCACTGATAAGTTCTCCTTTCAATGTAGGGGGATTTATGAATGGGTTTCGTATTCTGGTAGCTGACGATCATCCGATATTCCGGTTTGGCGTGTGCTCACTGCTTGAGTCTCACCAAGGTTGGGAGATCTGTGGACAGGTAGCCGACGGCCGGGATGCGGTAGAGAAATGCCGACTGTTGAAACCAGACCTTCTTATTTTGGACATTTGCATGCCAAAACTGAATGGAGTGGATGCGGCGCGGCAAATTCTCAAAGACAATCCGGCGCAAAAAATACTTGTCCTTACCGACGTTCACTCCGAGCAGGTGGTCCGGGACTGCTTGGATGCAGGGGTTCGCGGGTGGGTTTTCAAGTGCGACGCTACCGAAGACCTCACCACAGCCGTGGACGACCTACAACGGAATAGGTCGAGCTTCAGCTCGCGAGTGTCGGATCTGATTATGGATTGTTACCTTCAACGGCAACAAAGGGGCTCAAGGGCAAACCGGGATGCCACATTATCGCCTCGTGAGCGCGAGGTTATACAGTTGGTAGCCGAGGGCAAGACCTCCAAGGAAGTCGCCGTAATCCTCAATGTGGCAGTGAAAACTGCCGACACCCACCGAAGTAATATCTTGCTCAAACTTAGGTTGCATTCGATCGCCGAACTGGTGTTGTATGCGGTGAGGAACGAAATCGTTCACGTTCAGCTTCCCGACATGGTTAATTCCCCTAACCCGGAGCTAGCGGGGCGGACGATGCTTCTCAACGCCATCCCCTAAGATGTTCGAAGGCCCATTCGTCGTGTACTCGATGACGGACGGCAAAGCTAATGAGCTCAGCTCACTCTACGGACGACGATGTCATCCGCGGGAAGGCGACAGAATCTTACAACTACCAGCCCGCGGTTGGGTCACAATCTCTAAGGTGAGTGGCAACTCCGTCTGCGACCCGCTTGTCTGGAGTGATTCAAAGGTCGGATGAGCGCCATGCCTGGAGGTTTTTTATCCGCCGAACCAGCAGGCGTCGCGTCGGCATCCAGCGCGGAGAGCTTCGGAGCTTTGAGAAAGTTCTCAGCATCCGCAAGCGGCGCTGAAGATCGAAGGAGTGAATGTATTGCCGGATGACTTGGGGCATGCTCATCTGCAAAGCAGCTGAGAAGTTCTGGCGAGCCATCTGGGTAAGGCGTTCCGGTGAGTGCAAGAGGCTCACAAGGTGGCCGGCCAGGCTTTCGACATCGTTTGGCGTGAACAACTCCATCGAAACAAGTTCATACTCGGCCAATTCTCTGAAGCCCTCGATGTCGGAGGCAAGAATGGGTAGTCCATACTGACACGCGAGGTGTGCGACGCCGCTTGAACCGGCCGACGAACTGTAAGGCATAACTGTCAGACTCGCTGTGCGAAAGAGCGCAGGAATGGACTCTTCCGGGACATAGCCGACAAATCGTATAAGTGGGTTGTCCTTGACGCGTTCCGCTACCGACTGCACATAGCCAGGAGTCTTGGGATGATCGCCTCCAGCGACGATCAACTCCACCGGCATTGACTTTGCCGCAACCTGCTCAAACGCCTCAATCAGAAGCTCCAGCCGTTTGTAGGTTCCCCATTTGCCGAACGCAAGTACCCGCCGCACAGGGTTTCCGCGTAGTGAGAGATCGGGCTCTTCTGGACAACTCGCAAAAATTCCATGGTGACGGACGTTCACGGTGCCGCGGCCGTACTTGTCCCGTAGGGTTCGATGATAGGCGGGAAGCAGGACCGATAGCGAATTCGCGCACAAGAGTAGATGGGTTGCGATGTGCCCGGCGGCGCGATATAGCGCCGGTGATTTTACCCCTGCATCAGCCAGATCTACGGTCTCAAAGAGCTGATGCAAGGTGACGTGCGTATAGCACGAACTCACTCGAGTCAGGGCCGGCAACGTCAACCCGAAAAAGGCAGGGAGCGGCTTGCCCCCGAAGCTCGCGAACCCGATGTTGTACCAAACCACATCCGGCTTCAGTCGTCGGACTGTACGCAAGAGACAGACTGGATTGCTGAGACGATCAAATCCCCAGCAGCGCACCACCGAAAACTCCGATAACTCCGGTTGGGGCTCGGGCAGGTAGTCGGCCAGGATCGTCAGTTCCAGCCCCGGGTGGCGACGGAGTTCATCCGCAACGTGAAATCCATATTCATTCAGGCCTTTGCGGCTGGGCGGAAATGCAGTCACCAGTGCGAGTTTCATAGTGGGCTTGGCCTGAGGATAAGGTCTCGGGATAGCCTTCCGAGCAAGTGCAGGTACCGTAAAGCGACCACCGCCCCCGCCTTGCTTTTGCCTGCCTGTCGGATTCCGAAGTGAAAGGGAATCTCGCGAGCCGAACCAATACGCGCTCGTACCAGGATTTCGAGCAGGAGCTTGAATCCCTTGGTTTCAAAGCTCAGGCCGTCGATGGCTTCCCGCCGTACGACGAAAAATCCAGACATCGGATCTTCAATCCGCAGTTCTCTTCGTTGCAATGGTAAGGCAGCCAAGGTGCCCAGGCGAGAGATCGCAGCGCGTACCGGGTTCCAGCCCTGCACGCCGTTCTTTCCAGCGTAGCGGCTGGCGATTGCAATGTCGCATCCATTGTGGATGGCTTGCAGCAGAGCAGGGAGTAACTCCGGTGGATGCTGAAGGTCGGCATCGATGACCCCTAGGAGGCAGGCGCCTGAATGGAGCCACCCGTGAACGATTGCGCCCGCGAGCCCTCGCTGGTTCTGCCTTGGAATCAGGCGGATCCGAGTGTCTGTGGCGGCGCGCGCTCGAACAATGTCAGGAGTTCCATCCGTACTGCCGTCGTCGACGACAATTACCTCGTAGGAGAGAGAAAGGGGCTCCAGAGCAATTTTAATTCGCTGAAGAACCGTTCCGATGTTCCCGGCTTCGTTCAATGTCGGCACAACCAAAGCAAACGTATCGCGCTGAAGATTTTGCATACCTGGCCCGAAGGTTCCTTTTCTCTCTGCATTGTTGGTGCAATGTTGGAATGGAGTGAAGGATTCAGGCCATTACGAACCTTGCTAGTTTGGCGGTACTGACCGTGATGGAGCTTTGCCCCTTGTAGGTAATGAAGCCCAGTTTTCGGAAGCGATTCAGGAAGAAACTGATTCGTGATCGGGTGGTGCCAACCATTTCCGCCAGTTCTTCCTGATGGATTTGTGGAACGACCTCCTCCGGCTTGCCGCCGGGGCGGAAGTTAGCAATGGACAGAAGAGCCCGGGCCAGCCGTTTTTCACTGGAGTTTATAAGTTGGTCCACTATGACTTCCTGGTTCCGTCCGATGCATGCAAGCAGGTAATCGAGAAAAAATGCTGTAAAAGTCTTTTCATGCTGGATCACGCGCAACATCTCTTTTCGCGCGATCCTTACGATGGTGCAATTTGTGAGTGCCCGGGCTGACGTAGTGCGCCGAGGACGGAGTGTCGCGATGCACTCCTTACCTGCGAAGTTCCCTGGGCCTAGCAGCCCAATGGTCGTCTCCTTACCCTGAGAGAGCACGCTGAGCTTCACCGTACCTGACAAAATATAAAACACGGCGTTGCCGCGCTTGCCTTGCTCAAAGAGGATTTGCTTCCCGGGCGCATACACAATCGTCTTACCGACGCCGGCTTTCGAGAGAAACGCCTGAATGCGAAATCGCGATTGTTTATGGCCTGGACGCGACGCCTGCTTTGTATCCCGCCCGGTATCGTCCATGTGACTGGCCTCATTTGCTGATTCACCCTGGCCATCGAGCGGTCCGCCAACAGTGTCCACTACTTGGATTGGTGAACTGTCGTTCAATGCACTTTCCGATCCGCCGAGATCTAGCCGCGGTTTGGCCTCTATGTGCCCCAGGAATGCATGGGGCACCGTAGAGTCGGGATGGCGTAAAACCGGATCAGCTCTCATGTTTCGGTTTCCAAAGGTGCGTCTGAGATGTCCCCGGTCGACACATTAGTTGTGCTCTCGCGGAAAACCTTTGTAGTTTTTGTGCCGTGAAGGCGACATCATCCCAGAAGCTGATACGAGCTACGCTTTGCCTTTGACCGGCGAGGTACGCAGTGATGGAGTCAATCTGCGTGGTCTTGCCCGCCCCGTCAATTCCCGAGAAAGTCACGATTTGTGGTGGATGGCGAGTCATGGTTTTCAAATAGTCCGCACTGCCTTCGAAGGCCTGCAGTGCCGTGTCTTCCTTCCTGCTCTACGGAGCACCGGGTGGTTTCGATGGACTTGCTTTTGACAATGCAAAGACAGACCCTACGGCAACACATGCCCCCGCGACGAGTCCGACTTTGATAAGCAGGGAACGCTTTGTCCGTTGCTTGACGGGCGCGATTGCGGCACCGATTGGCCGTGCGGCCGGGGCGCCTTTTGGATGCGTTACTTTCGCGCCAGCGGCCCCTGAGGGTACCGATCCAGGGTTCTGGGTTTGTGAGGTATCGCTCTGTTCTCGTGGAGCTGGCTGTGCAGGTATTGGAGCGTCCGGCAGATCACTACCCTTCGAGCCCGCAGCGATCGGCGGTGGCTTCTCCGCATCATGTGGTGCCTGCGACGCTTGAGTCTGCGCAGAGTCTTTTGAGTTCCGTGGAACAGGCTCCGCAGAAAGATTCATCGCTGATATCAGCAGCCCGACCAGAATCATATGGAGGTGTCGTTGAATGTTCTTGTTCATAACCACACGTGACTTCCCCTCTGTCTAAGCAACGCGATCTCCTGGGCAGGCGGGCGTCCAAGACTCGAAGTCACGAAGTCGTCTCCCGTCTACCGCCTCCAAAACCGAAGAGAAGATGTTGAGAACCGATGCAGCCTGAGTTATTTCCAGGATCACGTCCGTTTGAGGAGAGGCTGCCGCAATGGAAACCTCGCCGTCACCGCGTTCGGTGTGGCGGACGCATTCCAGGAGGAGATCGACGGACTCCGGACTTATCTGTTCAACTGCCGAGAGGTCCACGATGAGGCGAGGCCGGTGTGAGTTAACGACAAATCTCTTAATCTCGCGAAGAAACGATCTGCGCGCGACTTGGTCACGGGGACTGGGGAGGCGCTTGATTATCATGGCTGAGGGTTTCGTCATCGCAGTCTTTCCCTTCTGTCCCTCTGTGGTTCCTGGTCCCGCCGGAAAACCCAACGTCAGATTCACCCCGCCTTGGCATACGGACGAGCCAAGTCAGAGACGAGAATGAGTTTCGGGGACCGATGGCCGTGTCGGGCTTGCGTGCCAATCCGCGCTGCCAGGCCCGCGGTGCCAAGGTCCACGGTCACGCCTCGAGCCAGATGTTCCAGCTTCGTACCGTCAACGACCGATTCGCGAAAATAAAGTCCCGGAGCAACGTAAGTGTTCGGCTGGATGCTGGTGTGAACGAGCCTCGTTCCGAGATCAATCTCGGAGTTGCGCTCTACAGATGAGCAGCCCGTGATCGCAACGCCGGCTTTGATCCTGGTTCCTGGACCGATGTAACACGGGGCTTCAATCTGCGCAGAAGGATCCACGTGAGCGGTATCGTCGATCCATACACTCGGCTGAGTTTGCGAGCCTGTGGGCTGGATCTCACACCGTCCCAGCAACGCATCCTCTACGAGTTGTCGATAGTTCGCAGTCGACGAAAGGCGGACGACATATCCCAGAAAATCGTAACGGGACGAGGGCATGTCCCAATCCTGGTTCGTCTGGTCGGGCTTCACAAGGCAACCACGATCCAGCAGGCTAATCCCGATGGGGCCTCGCTCGTCAAATACCTTGGTCACTTGGCGCTGCCTCTGAGAATGAAAACGAATCAAATCCGGGAGATCGATTTCCGCGTACGCTCCGAGAACAATGAGGAGGATCTGCTCAACCCCTTCTTTGGCCCAATCGACCATGGTCTGAACTCGGTGCGATTCCTGGGGATTGCGATCCACGACCGACACGAGCCCGACACCTAGGCCATGCACTCTTTCGATCCATCTCTGCAGAACGGTCTTGCCCAGAATCGGCCACGACGGGGACCATAGGCCGGAGCCAGGCACAGCGCCATCTGCTTCACGGCCTGCTGTGACTAGTAGTGCGCCCATTTCCACGTGAATCCCCCTATAACGCGGCCGTCTCAGCCACCGTTTGGTTCGAAGACGCCAGAGTCATCCTTAGAGTCGCCTGCGAAACCGAGCCTGTCACAGCATGTCTCACGGCAAAATTTGGGCGAGTAAGGGAAGCGGCAGTCGCGATAGAAGAGTTTTTCCCGTGCATTGCACCGAGCCTTCTGCGCGAATTTCTCGAATGCTGGGTTGGCCGGCATTTCAGAGTCAGACATTCGCGCATTCGCTCCTTGGCCTTGTGCAACTGCGATTTCGAATTTCCGATCGAACAGTTGAGAAGCCTGGCAATCTCTCGATGGCCGTAGCCTTTGATTTCGTGCAGCTCAAATACGGTCCGGTAACCGTTGGGTAGCGTTTGCAATGCGCGCGTGAGCGTAATGCGATCGAGCGAACCCCTGAGCCGATCATCGTGCCGGCCGTGCTCGCGCTTCTTATGCGGAACGACAACCTGGTCACATGGATCGTCCAGGGAGACTTGATTTGGTACCTGTCTCCGAAAATGCATAAGGGCCGTGGTGACAGCGATACGATGCAGCCAAGTGGACAAAGCAGATTCTCCGCGAAATGTGGAGAGCTTTCGGAACACTTGAATGAATACATCCTGGGTCAGGTCGTCCGCGTCCGTCGAGTTTTTGGTCATGCGAAGGATCACCGCATATACCCGATGTTTGTGGAGGCGAAACAGAAGAGCGAATGCATCCCCGTCGCCATCGAGGGCTCTTCGTACAAGACCAAGATCTGAAGTGTCGGCTTCGCTAGCAATAGCGTTCATGCTCACGTGTGTTTTTCTCCCTAGTTCGGTTCTTCGCCAGAAGTAGCGTATGGCCGACGAGGGGCTGCTGAGTATTCGGTTCAACCCGCGTTCGCGTGGGGGCTTTCCTGTAGGGCGAAGTGAAAGATCCTCACGCCACATGACGGAAAACATTTCAAGTGATTTGAATGATTCATGCCAGAGGAGCCGACGACAACGGCGGCCGTCAGTTGCAACGTGACGTGCTTGCTTTGGAGACGGAGGATCCGAGCGCCGAAATCTACAGACTTTGTCGTACCGCTACGGGGTTGTGGTCGAGTACCTTTATGTCTCCTATCCTTCCGTGCCGAGTACCTTGTCACTCTCGCTTCGGCTCGCACCAACCGGAAGGCCCAGAGTCTGCCCCGTGAGGGCAGGAAGGTGAAATCATTCTCGAGCCTAGTGCAGGGCGGATCTGCCTTAGCGGGCAAATGTGTTTCTCCGGGGACCAACGCTGGCCAGTTCTCGGACCGGAAGTTTTACAACCTTTGAGTAATTTCTTAGTCCATATAACCTTGAGTTCCCAAGAACAAGCGCTTTAGAATCACCGGACTGGCCCATCACATCCCTTTGTCGCAGTTCTGACAGGAGAGGTCCCTCCCAAATGAAGATGTTGCCGCTTTTCGCGGCGCTGGCGATCGCGAGCCCAGCGGTCGCGGGGGTATCCGTTGTAGCTCCCCTCAACAATAGTAATGTTGCCACCAGTGTTCAGTACGTAGCCACCGCGACTACGACGTGTGCCAAGGGAGTCTCGGCTATGGGCATTTACACCGCTCCATACGTCCTGGCTTACACCGTCAGCGGTTCTAAGCTCAATACGGTGTTGTCACTCAACCCGGGTACGTACATCACGGTAGTCCAGGAATGGGACAACTGCGGCGGATCGGACAAAACGCCAGTCGCGATTACGGTTGCTGGATCCCAATCCGGCGGCTCCGTCGTGGTGACAGCGCCTACGAATAACAGTGCGGTGAGTCCGTCTGTCCAGTTCGTCGCATCAGCCAAAACAAACTGCACGACGGGGGTGGCAGCATTGGGTATTTACACAGCTCCCGGAGTACTGGCGTATAAGGTCAATGGAGCAAACCTGAACACCGTTTTGACGCTCAAGGCCGGAACCTACCATTCCGTCGTGCAGGAATGGGACAACTGTGGCGGTGCCGCGACCACTCCGGTTGTGATCACCGTGGGATCGGTCGGCCATTCTGGAGCATTTGCGAACCTCCATCAGCAGTCGGGATGGACGGGCTATGCGTTGCTACCGCCGCTCTATAACATCTGCTCGTCGTGCGTGCCCGCTGGACCCCAGACTACCTGGTCGATGACGCATGGCGTCTCTTCGCCTGCTCTGACCGGGAATTCCACACGCATGGATGTGGGCGGCCAAACACTCTATTCCGATGTGCTCTGGAACAATCACCTGATCGGTGATTTTTCGTCGCGAGGTCTCCCCGATACTGACCATTCCATCATTCCCAACGTGCACAATTTCACCTATGACGTCTACTTCTATGCGACCGATGTCAGCGCGTCCCAGGCGCTCGAATTCGACATCAACCAATTCGTGAATGGCCAATCGTTCATCTGGGGACACGAATGCCGGATCGCGGGAGGGAACGAATGGGACATTTGGGACAATCCAGGTCAGAAGTGGCATCCCACCGGCATTCCCTGCAATCCCGTGAACAACGCGTGGAACCATCTGGTTATTCAGGCGCAGAGAACGTCTGACAATCACCTTCTATTCCAGTCGATCTCGCTGAACGGTCAGACTGCGACCCTGAACTACTACGAGGTCCCAACCCCGACCACGTGGTATGGCATCACGATCAACTATCAGCAGGATGGCAACTACAAGCAGCAGCCCTATTCGATCTGGTTGGACAAGCTGACGTTCACCTACTGGTAGGCCTTCGCGCTCTAGCCGACACGGCAGTGGGCAATATGCGCGGAGCTGCTCTAGAAAAGCGCATCGGCACTTCTTTGTGCTCGATTGATCCGGTCCTGCGATCAATTTTGGCCATTCGGTTCTTCAGACAACCCGAAGCGACGTGCCCTTCATCCGTCCGTCGTCCATAAAGGTCTCCGTTGGTGCAACTGAACTCGAGGCGCTGGTGTCGCTGTTGCCGAGTGAGAGCTCTCGACAACTCGCACCGGCGCGGGCAAAGGCCAGTCACAAAAAGCGAAAGAGTTTCGTGAGCTGGCGCGGAAAGTCAAGAAAGCTTGCCTGAGCCGGCTAAGGCGCCAATCCGCGAACGAGCGAAGCGTACTAAACACAAACCTGTACGGACACGATCTCTGCGCTACATCGGGAAGTCTGGATCGACCTGACAGCTTCGTCGGCTGTGAATCTACACGTAATCAGGGCAAGGTACGATGCGGCGTCGTTTCGATCGGCGACCGATCCATCCGCTCTACGAAGTCAGGCACTCGGATGCCAGCGCGGATCACTCTCACAACGAATTTGGTATTGTTCACAAGTTTCTTCAGTTCGCGTGCCATAAGTTCTTTAAAACATAAAAAATGGGAGACGTATGCAACCGTCTCCCATGTACCTTCATTGTCGATTCGTAGCTGACAATCAGGACGGCTGGCTATGCAGCCTTGCCGTGAATCTTCGTATCGACCACCTTTTCGCTACCGACGTTAACCTTGATCTGCTTGGGCTTGGATTCGGCCTTTTTAGCGAGGTTGATCTTCAGCACGCCTTTGTCGTACTGGGCGCTCACTTGCCCCGGATCCACGGAACTGGGCAACGTGAACGAACGGGTGAAGCTTCCGTACTGCCGCTCTATGCGACGGAAGTTCTCCTCTTTCTCTTCCTTCTCGATTTTGCGCTCGCCGTGGACGGTGAGGGTGTTGCCCTCGAGCCGGACATCAATGTCTTTCTCGTCGATGCCCGGGACTTCCAACTTCAGCGTAATGGTATGTTCATCTTCGTAGATGTCCACCGGTGGTGCGAAGCTGGTGGTCGTCAGCGCCTCTTCCGGCCCTTCAGGGCTGTATGATTCACGGAAAAGACGATTCATGAGGTTCATGCGATCTTGCATCGTGGATAACTCACCGAGCGGTTGGCGCCGGGCTAGAAATGTCATGACTTAGTTCCTCCTGTTGAAATCTAAGAGGGATAACTTCAGATGGGCTGACTTAGTTCAGAGAACCTGAAAGAGTAAGTAGAGGAACTTGCTCACTTTTGATGCTAGGCTCATACAGTACTTTTGTCAACCTAGGCTCTATGTGTATGAGAACACGAGCTAGGTACAACGTTGTCACGATCAGGATCTGGACACGAGTATCGAGAGCCTGCTGGTCGGGATCTGAATCGCTATCTCGACAACCTTAATGGATCCTTGCATAGCGCGAGCGTCGCGGCGGCCAGAAGTGCAACGGCTCCCCATTCGACCACAACTGCGCTGCAGTCACGCTCATCACGGATCACATCAACCGGCTTCGACCTCAGTTCCCGACGATAGTCCTTACGGAAGATGCCGCGCCGGACGCCTTGCGCGAACTGTCTGACACACTGATACCCAAGGGCAATGACGAAGTACCGGTGGCATTGCTGGAAAAGATATTCTCACCCTGGAATATCCTCGCCGCCAAATCTCGCGTTGCCGATTGAACGCGCCTACATGTGAGCTATCTTGCTCAGACACTCACGCTCCTACCTGTCACTGTGTAACTACCTGAGTGTGTAGACGGAATCGCGATCGCTGAATCGCAGTTCCATTACTGGGCTGCTTCGCGGTCCCCGCCCGAAGCGAGGCAAAGCGGCCACATCCAGCCAGCAGCATTCTTCGCCACGGACCGAACCACGGCTTCCGGATCTATGACACCGGCACGGTTCGATGTCGGCGTCTCATCTCGAGCGTTTAAAGGAGAACAATATGCTTTGGACCCTATTCGTAGTTTTGGGAATTCTGTGGCTTCTGGGTTTCAGTCTGCACGTGGGCGGAGGGCTGATTCATCTGCTACTCGTCGTAGCCCTGGTGGTGCTGGTCTACAACCTTTTTACTGGCCGTCGATCCGCAGTTTGAGAGACGTGCTCGGGAAGAATCGCAGAAGAATTCGCCATGCCACAGAAATACAGATCGCTTGTCATCGGCGTTCATCTTTGGTGACTCTCACGGGCAATTCCGTGATGGCGGGCTGCGCAAATGCGTTGTGCTTTCTCAGTGGGCAATGTTGCTCAGAATAAAGAAAGCGGCCGTGTCAGCCTTTACAGGATCATCTGCTCGTGACCATTGGACAGTTGGCAGGACGGTCCGGAAAAGGAGTTGCATATGCTCGGAATCACATTGACCATCGTCTTGGTTCTGGCATTCGTTGCGCTACTGCCGCAATGGGGCCATAGACAATGGGTCTACTACCCGACTGGAAGAATCGGAACGGCTTTGCTAGTGGTCATCGTGCTTCTGCTCATTGGTCGCCTTTGAGCAACGTGCACCAGCGTTGGCGTCGGCTTTTGGCCCGCGACGGCGATCACCCTGCTTGTCGCCGACCCTTTGTCCGGATACTCCGTTTTTGACGCACGAGGAAATAGTCGACCTGCCCTGGAGCGATGGGATCCAACTGCTCCTACTCAAGCGCTATTCCAGTCTCACCGCGGATCACCTCGGTGAGGCACATCCGTACGCCTACGGCGGCGCTGTGATCCAAGATCTGGGTTACGTGGACCTGGTCAATTGTGCACAGTTACGGATTAGCCGCTGTTGGTAGGCTGGTTCCGATCAAAGCTACCGACCGAGGCGGCGGGGGGGATACCGCGGCCACAGCCGGCATTTTGATGTGGAGGAACTAGCGACCATCCGTTCCCTGGTCGTGTTGTTTCTCAGTGGTACCACTGAAGTTCACACCACGAGCATCGGGGCTGACTGGTAACAGGAAACTCAATGCTCGTGAGTGTGCACTTCGCTTCGTCATCGCTCTTTCTCCTGCATGGTGATGCTGACGAAGCGGAAAAGAAAGCACCGCCGCCCCGGTCTTCCAACGTACTATCCGACGATCGCGGCTTGCCCGGGCTCCGCCGACATGAGGTCGGCCCTTCCGGTGGTCGCAAGTTTGTCTGAGGCCGTTCAACTAGGACGAGCATTAAGCCAACAAAGTACCAAGACGCGCGGATGCAAGCCCGCCGCCAATACGCATTCCTGTTCAGGAAGATGCGGTGTCTCGCGTACGGTTAGATCTGCAACTTTAGAACTCGCCCACTGAGTCTGCGCCACATGTAAAAAAGAGGAGGAGACGCAATGAATCGCGCTCGTTCCCGTCTCGCTTTGCATACAAGTTGCTGATCGCCCTGCTGTCACGTCTGTTCAATATTGCTTAGCGTTGAGGACATACTGTGAGGGCGATCCCTCCCGGCTTTGACATTCAAGCTAGACTCCGCTTTGCTGAGCATTATTGAACAGTCAGGCGTGCCCCGGGGTCAGTATGCTCAATGGCATGGCAATAGTGCGCCATTACCCGGAAACGTCACCAGACCCAACCGAGAGTTCTTTCCCGGGATACCCGCTCGGGGTCTGGCCTCCAATCATCTCCTCCTTCTGCAAGCAAAATGCGACGTACGAAACGAGACATAGCGATTGCAGTCTGCCTGGTTGCATCTGCCCGTGCCATTCCGACCAAGATGAAAGGAGCATGGGAACGTGAGAGAGGCAGGAGCCTCCCGCCCGGTGACGAGCCTATCCCGACCCGAGCTGGCCTGCCGCATGCTTGAATGTCGGGGCTCGGGGCTTAGCAGCAATGAAACCGATCGCCATTTACAGTAATGGCGGCTGCTGTCGTGTTTCTCACGAATCACCAATCCATGATCACTGCTTCGACAAATGTCCGGCGCACGGCCACGATCCTCCGGCCTGACCAGTCCCGCGTTCTTTTGCGCCCGTTCAGACCGGAAACTCCCGAGCGAGCCAGCAGGATTATCGCCAGGATCATGTCGCTCCCCGAAAGCCAAGTCGGGCCACTGCTGGACGAAGTGTCCGCCGAATTCTCGCGACGACACCAGCAAATCCACAAATCCTTTCTGGAACGATACGAACAAGTGCGCGAGCTCGTCTTGACCGATGGGGAAATTTCCGAACAGAGGCAACTCTTGATCGGCGCCT